>Ga0302349_1000065_pt1 | contig 229971 bp, 196 predicted proteins | sample PhyAR1_FD_202176 | JGI IMG/M metagenome (GOLD analysis project Ga0302349, IMG submission 202176) | Leaf surface microbial communities from alfalfa plants in UC Gill Tract Community Farm, Albany, California, United States - DLSL A.R1... | ecosystem: Host-associated > Plants > Phyllosphere >... | reverse complement strand
GGCCCCTGAAGGAACGTTTAAGACTAAGACGTTGATAGGCTGGGTGTGTAAGTGCAGCGATGCATTGAGCTAACCAGTACTAATGATCCGTGAGGCTTAACCTTACAACACCGAAGGTGTTTTAGAGTAGACGACAATTTTCAGCGAAGTTCCGAGATTGGTTTCGATGGCGACACGAGAGTGAAGCGGTTGGAATGAAACAGAATTTGCCTGGCGGCAATAGCGCGGTGGTCCCACCTGACCCCATGCCGAACTCAGAAGTGAAACGCCGTAGCGCCGATGGTAGTGTGGGGTCTCCCCATGCGAGAGTAGGACACTGCCAGGCATCAAATAAACGTTATCAGTATGACACCTGGTAATGCGCGAAATCACTCAGGTGGTTTTGCCAGCATCAAAAGATGCGACGTAAAAGAATCGGTGGAGCGGTAGTTCAGTTGGTTAGAATACCTGCCTGTCACGCAGGGGGTCGCGGGTTCGAGCCCCGTCCGTTCCGCCACTTATTTAAATTATGCCTGCTACTGTTAGCAGGCATAATGTTAAGCGTAATTTAGGGGCGTAGCTCAGTTGGTAGAGCACCGGTCTCCAAAACCGGGTGTCGCGAGTTCGAGTCTCTCCGCCCCTGCCATATTAGAAACCCTTTGCGAAAGCGAAGGGTTTTTTTTGCTTTCTACTCGCCCAGAATTGCCAGTCCTCCCGCTAACACGTACAAAATTCCCGCCGAAATCGTTCCCAATTTAGACATTTCTAGCTGTATCTATGCACAAAATGGTTGTAATCCCGCGCTGTGATATCGCTCATCATTCCTCCCTGTATTTCAACTACACCTTATAAGCCCCACGAGTTTTTTGGGCACACTCGATGAAAGCGAATACACCCACAGCCATCTCTGTCTGACCGATTCAGGCAGAGCGAGGAGAAAAACATGGTTAAGCGTTTACTGTTAGCGGCCGCCGTAAGCGGTGTGTTGATGGGAGCGGCGCAGGCTGCCCCCTTGGTTGTCGGCTTTTCTCAGATTGGTTCTGAATCAGGATGGCGTTCGGCAGAAACCAAAGTGGCGAAACAGGAGGCGGAAAAACGGGGTATTACGCTGAAAATCGCCGATGCACAGCAAAAGCAGGAAAACCAGATCAAGGCGGTGAGATCCTTTATTGCTCAGGGTGTTGACGCCATCTTCATTGCGCCGGTGGTGGCCACCGGTTGGACTCCGGTATTGCAGGAAGCGAAAGAGGCCAAAATTCCGGTCTTCCTGCTGGATCGCATGATCGAAGTGAACGATCCCTCGCTGTATACCGCTGCAGTCGCCTCTGACAGCGTCCATGAAGGGAAAGTTGCAGGCGAATGGCTAGTGAAAGCCGTTGCGGGCAAGCCCTGTAACGTGGTGGAACTGCAAGGCACCGTCGGGTCCAGCGTAGCCATTAACCGTAAGAAAGGCTTTGCGGACGGTATTGCCTCTGCCGACAACGTCAAAATCATCCGCTCGCAGTCTGGCGACTTTACTCGCAGCAAGGGTAAAGAGGTGATGGAAAGCTTTATCAAGGCTGAGCAGAACGGCAAGAACATCTGCGCCGTCTATGCACATAACGACGATATGGCCATTGGTGCCATCCAGGCGATCAAAGAAGCTGGCCTCAAACCGGGCTCACAGATCAAGGTTGTTTCCATCGACGGCGTGCCGGATATCTTTAAAGCGATGATGGAAGGGGAAGCCAACGCCACGGTTGAATTGACGCCAAATATGGCAGGACCTGCGTTTGATGCCTTGATTGCATTGAAGAAAGACGGCACACAGCCACAGAAATTTATCCAGACCGAGTCGAAACTGCTGCAGCCTGAAACTGCCAGACAGGAATACGATATGAAGAAAAGCATGGGATATTGATCGTTAACAGGCGGAGCAGATAATGGCCACACCTCAGGCAGCATTATTGGCGATAAACGGGTTATCCGTGGAGTTTCCAGGTGTAAAAGCGCTGGAGCAGGTTGATTTCACACTACAACGCGGTGAGGTGGTGGCGCTTCTTGGGGAAAACGGCGCGGGCAAGTCCACGCTGATTAAGGCATTGACCGGTGTTTACCAACGCTCCGCCGGTGAGATCTGGCTAGAAGGCAGCGCGATTGCGCCACAGAATACGGCCCAGGCGCAATCGTTGGGGATTGGCACCGTCTATCAGGAAGTTAACCTGCTGCCTAATATCTCGGTGGCCGCCAATCTGTTTATCGGCCGCGAACCTACCCGCTTTGGCCTGATCGATCAAAAAACCATGTTGCGTAATGCCCGTAAGCTGCTGGAAGGCTATGGCTTACCGCTGGATGTCAGCCAGCCGCTGGGCAACTACTCTATCGCTATTCAGCAAATTGTCGCGATTGCTCGCGCCGTCGATCTCTCCGCCAAGGTGCTGATCCTGGATGAACCCACTGCCAGCCTGGATGCCAAGGAAGTCACCATGCTGCTGGATATTCTCAGCCAACTGCGATCTCAGGGAATGGGGATGATCTTCGTCACCCATTTTCTCGAGCAGGTTTACCGCATCAGCGATCGTATTACGGTGTTGCGTAACGGCAAGCTGGTTGGGACACGTGTCACCGCCGAGCTACCACGGCTCGAATTGGTGCAGATGATGCTTGGCCACAGTTTTGATGAGACGCGGCTCAAACGCAGCGAACATCAGGCCGTGCAGGCCCCGCCGTTAGTAGAGTTTAGCGGCTATGGCCGACGCGGCATGGTTGAGCCCTTCGATCTGGCGATCCGGCCTGGGGAAATAGTCGGCCTGGCTGGTTTATTGGGATCGGGACGTACCGAGACGGCACAACTGATCTTCGGCATTAAGGCTCGGGATAAAGGTACAGCGAAGGTTGAAGGCAAAACGGTGGCGATCCCTACGCCCCGTAAAGCGGCTAGCCTGGGATTTGGTTATTGCCCAGAAGATCGTAAGACCGACGGTATTGTCGGCGCTGCCACGGTAAGGGAAAACATCATTCTGGCATTGCAGGCGCAACGTGGCTGGTTACGGCCTCTCCCGCTACGCGAGCAAACCCGAATTGCGGAGGATTTCATCAAACTGCTGGGGATCCGCACACCGGGGCCGGAGCAGCAAATCCAGTACCTTTCCGGCGGTAACCAGCAGAAGGTGCTGCTTTCCCGCTGGCTGGCGACTAAACCCCGTTTCCTGATCCTGGATGAGCCAACGCGTGGCATTGACGTAGGGGCTCATGCGGAAATTATCCGCCTGATTGAACGGCTTTGTGATGAAGGGTTGGCGCTGCTGGTGATCTCCTCCGAACTGGAGGAGCTGGCAGGTTATGCCGATCGCATCGTGGTATTACGCGATAGAAAACATGTGGCGCAGCTTGAACATGATGCCATTACGGTTCCCGCCATTATGCAGGCCATTGCCGTGCAACAGGGGGCAGCATGAACCACAGGAGTTTTCCCATGACCGGTGGACCGCGCAAAGTAAGGTGGGTAATGCCCGCCGGAGCGACGCAGCTGGGGGCGCTGGCGGTGATTTTGCTTATCGATAGCCTGGTCGCCCCCCATTTCTTTTCAATCCATATTCAGGATGGCCGCCTGTTCGGCAGCGTGATTGATATTTTTAATCGCGGTGCCCCTGTTGCACTGCTTGCCTTGGGTATGACGTTAGTGATCGCCACCGGTGGGATCGATCTCTCCGTCGGTGCGGTGATGGCGATTGCCGGGGCGACCGCTGCCACCATGACCAGCGCTGGCTACCCATTAGCTTACATCCTGGGGGCTGCATTAGCGGTTGGGGCACTGTGTGGCCTGTGGAACGGCTTCTTGGTTGCGGTGCTGCAAATCCAGCCGATCGTCGCCACCTTGATGCTGATGGTGGCTGGGCGCGGTATCGCGCAGTTGATTACCGAAGGGCAAATCGTCACCTTTGAGAGTGAAGGATTAGCCAAGCTCGGCAGTGGTTCGCTGATGTATCTGCCGATGCCGGTGATCATTGCTGCCATCATGCTGCTACTGATTTGGTTACTGACACGCAAAACCGCTTTGGGGCTGTTTATTGAGGCGGTCGGTATCAATTTACGCTCGGCACGTAATGCTGGCGTCAGTACTCGCTGGGTGATCATTGCGGTGTATATCATTTGCGGCCTGTGCGCGGCGGTGGCAGGGGTTATCGTCACGGCGGATATCCGTGGTGCGGATGCCAACAATGCGGGCCTGTGGCTCGAACTGGATGCGATCCTGGCCGTGGTGATTGGCGGTGGGTCACTGCTGGGCGGGCGTTTTAATCTGCTGCTCTCGGTGGTGGGGGCGCTAATCATTCAGGGTATGAATACGGGAATTCTGCTTTCAGGCTATAAACCGGAGTTTAACCTGGTGTTGAAAGCGGTGGTGGTATTAGCCGTGTTGCTGGTGCAATCCCCCAGTGTGTCATTACAGCGGCTGTGGCGGAGACGTAAATCATGATGAAACGTAACCTTCCCCTATTGATCACTATTGCGGTTTTCCTGCTGGGCTACGCCTTTTGCCTTAGCCAATTCCCCAGTTTCGCTTCTACCCGCGTCTGGTGCGATCTGCTGACCGACAACGCTTTTCTCGGCATTGTGGCCGTGGGTATGACATTTGTGATCCTTTCAGGGGGTATCGATCTTTCGGTGGGTTCGGTGATTGCCTTTACCGGCGTACTGCTGGCCAAGTTGATTGGCACTTATGGTATTGCTCCAGGTTATGCATTTGTCATTGCCTTGCTGATGGGAGCCTCATTTGGTGCGCTGATGGGGTGGATCATTGACGTGCTGAAATTACCTGCATTTATCATCACGCTCGCGGGGATGTTCTTCGTGCGCGGCATGAGTTTTATCGTGTCAGAAGAGTCTTTGCCGATTGATCACCCGCTGTATGCCACGCTGGCAAACTACGCCTGGAAAGTCCCCGGTGGTGGCCGATTTACCTTATTAGCGCTGGTGATGCTGCTGGTCGTGGCGATGGGTATGATCCTGGCGCATCGTACCCGTTTTGGCCATAACGTCTATGCCATCGGGGGAAATCCGGTCTCCGCTGGGCTGATGGGGGTGCCGGTACGGCGTACCACCATCCAGATTTACATGCTTTCCAGCACGCTGGCGGCCCTCTCCGGCATAATTTTCTCGCTATACACTTCCGCTGGTTACGCTCTGGCTGCCAGCGGTGTCGAACTGGATGCCATTGCGGCGGTCGTCATTGGGGGAACGTTGCTGACCGGTGGTGTCGGCACCATCTTGGGTACCCTGTTTGGCGTGCTGATCCAGGGCCTAATCCAGAGTTACATCACTTTTGATGGATCGCTCAGCTCCTGGTGGACCAAAATCGTCATCGGCATCCTGCTGTTCTGCTTTATCGGCCTCCAGAAGGCGATGAGCGCCTTTTGGCAGACCAGACGGGCGAAACCCCGCCATCCACGCCTGAAGCCGTCATAGCGGCTCAGGTTGCGGTATTTAAAGGTATTTTCAGCAGTTGGCGGATTAACGGCTGCTGGTCGCTGTTTTGCAGCCAGACGGCATAAAGCGGGCGGATGATCGGCTGGGCGTCAGCAACGGCGATCAACTGAGGGTAGTCTTTTTCCCACTGGCTGGGGAGAAATGCACAGCCGCCGGTCGTTTCCAGCAATTGACGCGTCAGATGTGCCGAAGTGGTGGTCAGCACCGGCATGCTGTCGCCCTCAAGCATGCGGGCTTCCTGTTGGTGAAAATCGGCACCCCATTCCAGTTTGATGTAAGGCATGGGGGCAGGTTTATCGTGTAGCGACGAGGAAAACAGGCGTAGCGAGAAGTTACCCAACAGCTGGCTGGCCAGCTCATCCATTTTTGGCGGTTCGGTAGTGATTAGCAAATCGAGCTGTCTTTCATGTAGCTGCTTCACCAAAGAATGGCGCAGAGCCACCCTGGCTTCTAGCTGCAAGGCCTCCCGCTGCTGGTAGAGCGATTGCAGCCAGGGCGTGAGGTAAGCTTCCCATAGCGACGCGGTGGCACCGATTGAAAGTTCGCTGTGCTGTAGCGATCGCACCACCTCTTTCTTTGCTAACTGCCAAGTGTTCATCAGGCTCTCGGCATAGGGCAACAGCCGCTCTCCTGCAGGTGTCAGGCGGATGTTGTTACGGTGGCGGGTGAATAAATTCGCCCCTAATTGTGTTTCAAGCTGACGGATACGGAAACTCACCGCAGACTGCGTTAAGTACAGGGATTCCGCTGCGCGGCCAAAGTGTCGCGTTCTACTGACCTCCAAAAAGGTTTTCAGTAATTCGGTGTCCACACCAATCTCCAAAGTTTTTTATCGTTAAGATTTAAATGTTTTGTTTTACACGATGTCAAGCCTATCTAATACTCCGCGCCATAAACAGCACGGCCATGAGAGAATTAGGAGCGTGTCAGATGGCGGATAGCTTCACCACCAACAGTCGTTTTTTTGATAATAAAAACTATCCTCGCGGGTTCTCCCGTCACGGCGATTTCACCATTAAAGAAGCGCAATTGCTAGAGCGTTTCGGGTATGCGTTCAACGAGTTGGATGCCGGCAAACGCCAGCCAGCCACTGAAGAAGAGCAGTTGTTCGTTGCAGTGTGTCGCGGTGAGCGTGAACCGGTAACCGAGCAAGAAAAAGTATGGTCTAAATATCTGGCGCGCACCCGCCGCCCGAAAAAATTCCATACGCTGTCAGGTGGCAAGCCGCAGGCTGATGCGGTAGAAGACTACACTGAAAGCGACGATTGATCATCATGGGGCCATTCGGCCCCATTTTTTATTCCAGGCTGCGGTGAAGCTGCAGCAGCAGGCGATCCATACTGCGATAGCTGAGCGCTTCGCTGAGATGGCGTTTATCAATCTGTTGTTCCCCCGTCAAATCGGCCAGCGTGCGTGCCACTTTCAGGATGCGATGCCAGGCTCGAACCGATAATCCCAGTTGGCTCAGCGTTTTCTCCAAAAACTCCGCTTCCGCTGCAGGCAAATGGCAATCCCGATCCACCTCGCGGTTACTCAACAGCGCATTCACCTTACCAGCCCGTGCCAGCTGCCGTTCGCGCGCGACTAGCACCCGCTGACGAACCTGTTGGCTGCTTTCCCCCGCATGGTGCTGCTTGGCCAGTACGCCTGGTGGCAGCAGTGGCACCTCAATCGATAAATCAAATCGATCGAGGAAGGGGCCGGAGAGCCTGCCGAGGTAGCGCAAGATTTGCTGTGGTGGCGTGCGGTTGTGTATGCCCTGATAGTGCCCGGTTGGGCTGGGGTTCATCGCCGCAATCAGCTGCACCCTGGCAGGGAAGCGTACCTTGGCGCTGGCGCGTGAGATGACGATTTCACCGGATTCCAGTGGCTCACGCAACGCATCTAACACTCTCCGTTCAAATTCGGGTAACTCATCCAGAAACAGCACGCCGTTGTGCGCCATGGAGATTTCCCCTGGCCGCGGCAAGGAGCCGCCCCCAACCAGGGCAGCCATTGAAGCGCTGTGGTGCGGGGCGCGAAACGGCCGCTGGCGCCATGGCAGGGTTTCATCAGGGTGATGCAATAAGCTGGCAACGGCCACGCTTTCCAGCGCCTCCCGATCGCTTAACGGTGGCAGCAAACCGTTGAGGCGGCTGGCCAGCATGGTTTTTCCGGTGCCCGGGGGGCCAAGCAGCAATAGGTTGTGGCCCCCGGCCGCGGCAATTTCCAACGCTCGCTTTGCCTGCTCTTGGCCAATGACTTCCTGCAGGTCGGCAGTTTCCGTTGACGTGGCAGCCGCAGGAGGCGCTACGGCGATCGGCAGATCCCCCTTTCCCTGCAAAAAAGCGCAAACCTCCAGCAAATGTTCCGCAACTCGGGTCGTGCTGTTGGGAAGCAACCCCGCCTCTTTGCCGTTGGCCGTTGCGAGGATCAGCTCACGCTTGGCCTCGGCTGCCGCTATTGCCGCCGGAATTGCACCGTGCACCGCCCTCAATGCGCCAGAAAGCGCCAATTCACCCAGGAACTCATAGTGCGCCAACTTATCTGCTGGCAGCTGCTCTGAGGCTGCCAGAATGGCCAGCGCAATGGGTAAATCATAACGCCCCCCTTCCTTAGGCAGATCGGCGGGTGCCAGATTGACGGTGATGCGTTTGGCCGGAAAGGTGAAGCCGTTGTTGATCAGTGCGCTGCGCACCCGGTCACGGGCTTCTTTCACCGTGGTTTCCGGCAGGCCGACCAGTGTAAGGCCGGGTAATCCGTTGCTGATATGGACTTCAACCATGACCGAAGGCGCCTGCACGCCGATCGTGGCACGGGTATAGATTACCGCCAGTGACATATTGCTCTCCTCGCTGAAGGCAACATGATGCGGGAACAGCCCGATAGCCGCGCGCTACTCATCGTCAACTTGCGTAGCGCTACAAAATTAAAAGTAATTTATTTCATCATGTTAGTGATGTTTTTCGAGTCGGTACGCATTTCGTTGTAATACCCCTTAACAATTACCACAAGGTTGCAACAAATTAGCAGGCTAACCAAGTTGCAACAGCAGGGCTAATGGGTGTATTTAACAATTGGTTAAAATAAAAATCACTTCTTTAACAAAGCCCCGACCGCTACCGCACCCGCTGCGGCCGCCGCTAAACCTGATGACCTCGTACTCTACGGTAGGGATAACACTATGTTTGGTTGGACTCCGCTGCAGCGCAATGCGGCAATTGCCAGCTTTTCAAGCTGGACGCTCGACGCTTTCGATTTCTTTGTGCTGGTCTTTTTGCTCAGCGATATAGCTCAGGCTTTTCAGGTGGGGATGGAAGAAGTCACCCTGGCGATCCTGCTGACGTTGGCGGTACGCCCGATTGGTGCGCTTATTTTTGGCCGTGCGGCGGAAAAGTATGGGCGTAAACCGATCCTGATGTTGAATATCGTGTTTTTCTCGGTATTTGAGCTGCTGTCGGCGGCCGCGCCTTCTTTGACCGTCTTCCTGTTGCTGCGTGTGCTTTACGGCGTGGCGATGGGCGGCATCTGGGGTGTGGCCTCTTCGCTGGCGATGGAAAGCATCCCAGACCGTTCGCGCGGCCTGATGTCCGGTATTTTCCAGGCGGGGTATCCGTTTGGCTATCTGTTGGCAGCGGTGGCCTACGGCCTGCTGTTTGAAGTGGTCGGTTGGCGTGGCATGTTCGTGATCGGGGCCGCGCCAATCCTGTTGCTGCCGTTTATCTACTTCTGCGTTGAAGAGTCGCCGGTGTGGCTGGCGGCACGGGCACGTAAAGAAAGCACCGCTCTGCTGCCAGTTCTGAAGAGCCATTGGAAGCTGTGTGTCTATCTGGTGCTGCTGATGGCGGCGTTCAATTTCTTCTCTCACGGCACGCAGGATATGTATCCGGCCTTCCTGAAAATTCAGCACGGTTTCGATCCTAAAACCGTCAGTATCATCGCCATTAGCTACAATATCGCGTCCATTATCGGCGGTATTTTCTTTGGTGCCCTGTCGGAAAGAATTGGCCGTAAGAAAGCCATTATTATTGCTGCCCTATTGGCGTTACCGGTGATCCCGCTGTGGGCCTTCGCCAGCGGTTCGTTCATGCTGGGGCTGGGGGCATTCATGATGCAATTCATGGTGCAGGGCGCGTGGGGGGTGATCCCAACCTACCTCAACGAACTGGTACCAGCGAATACCCGTGCGGTGTTGCCGGGGTTTGTTTACCAGTTGGGTAACCTGATTGCTTCGGTGAATGCGACCTTGCAGGCCACGATTGCGGAACATCATGGGCAAAACTACGGCCTGGCAATGGCGATGATCGCCGGGACGGTGGCGATCGTGATCGCGGTGTTGGTGTATTTTGGCAAGGATACGCGCGGCAAAGCGATTGCGGTAGAAAGTAAAGCGCCCGGTGCTGGTGTTAGCGTTTGAATTTCATGCGCTTTGTTGCCGCTTTGACCCGACAGCGCCGAATAATAACGCAAAAAAAGTGTTGTCAGGTTACCGGCTGCTATGGTAACTCTGTAGGCATTAGTTCGAAACGAGCACAGTGAACAAACCGATTATGAAAGCCCTAGCCCAAGTGATTAGCCTAGTCGTGATTAGCGTGGTGGTGATTATTATCCCACCGTGCGGGGCTGCACTTGGACGAAGAAAGGCTTAGAAAACAAGCCGGAATCGCAAGATAACCCCCGCACCCAAAAGGTCCGGGGGTTTTTTTATGCCAAGAAAATGTGAACAAGGAGCAGAGAATGACCAACAGAATAAAATCCTGCGCTTCCCGCAACAAGGCGGGGAAATAACCATGAATGGTGCTCAGTGGGTAGTTCAAGCGTTGCGTGCACAGGGGGTAGACAAGGTATTCGGCTATCCCGGTGGTGCGATCATGCCGGTCTACGATGCGTTGTATGACGGCGGGGTTGAACATCTGCTGTGTCGTCATGAGCAGGGTGCGGCGATTGCGGCTATTGGCTATGCCCGTTCCAGCGGCAAAGTTGGCGTCTGTATCGCCACCTCTGGCCCTGGCGCGACCAACCTGATCACCGGGTTGGCGGATGCGCTGCTGGACTCGGTGCCAGTGGTTGCGATCACCGGTCAGGTAGGCTCTGCGCTTATCGGTACCGATGCTTTTCAGGAGATCGATGTTCTGGGCCTGTCTCTGGCCTGTACCAAACACAGTTTCCTGGTGGAGTCGCTGGAAGCGCTGCCAGGGATCATGGCAGAGGCTTTTGCCATCGCCACCAGCGGCCGCCCAGGCCCGGTACTGATCGACATCCCGAAAGACATCCAACTGGCGCAGGGCGATTTGCCTCCTCATCTGATGCCGGTAGAAGACCAGTTTGAACATCCTACGGCGGAGCTGGCTATGGCCACGCAGCTGCTGGCACAGGCGCAGAAGCCGATGCTGTATGTGGGCGGTGGCGTGGGGATGGCGCAGGCAGTCCCGGCATTACGGGAATTTGTCGAGCTGACGCAAATCCCAACCGTGGCGACCTTGAAAGGCCTGGGCGCGCCGGATGCCAACCATCCGTATTATCTCGGCATGTTGGGTATGCATGGCACCAAAGCTGCCAACTTCGCCGTGCAGGAGTGTGATTTATTGATAGCCGTGGGCGCGCGTTTTGACGACCGGGTGACCGGCAAGCTGAACGCCTTTGCGCCACACGCCAAGGTGATCCACATGGATATCGACCCGGCGGAAATGAGCAAACTGCGTCAGGCGCATGTGGCCCTCCAAGGGGATTTGAAGACGCTGCTGCCAGCTCTGCAACAGCCAATGCAGATCGCCCCCTGGCTGCAACGAGTGGCCGAACTGAAAGAAACCCACCCTTGGCGTTACGACCATCCGGGCCAACCGATCTACGCTCCGTTACTGCTCAAGCAACTGTCTGAACGCAAACCGGCCAATACCGTGGTGACCACCGACGTGGGCCAGCACCAGATGTGGACCGCGCAGCACATGAGCTTTGAACGCCCAGAGAACTTCATCACCTCTAGCGGGTTGGGGACGATGGGCTTCGGTATCCCCGCAGCGGTAGGTGCGCAGATGGCACGCCCGGAGGACATGGTGATCTGCGTGTCCGGGGATGGCTCCTTCATGATGAACGTGCAGGAGCTGGGCACCATCAAACGCAAACAGTTACCGCTGAAGATCGTGTTACTGGATAACCAGCGTTTAGGGATGGTTCGCCAGTGGCAGCAACTGTTCTTTGATGGCCGTTACAGCGAAACCAACCTCTCCGATAACCCCGATTTCCTGATATTGGCCAGCGCCTTCGGCATCCCCGGCCAACGTATTACCCGCAAAGACCAGGTCGCAGACGCGCTCGATACCTTGCTGAACAGTGAAGGGCCTTATCTGCTGCAGGTTTCCATTGATGAACTCGAGAACGTCTGGCCGCTGGTGCCGCCGGGCGCAGGCAACGAAACCATGTTGGAGAAAGTATCATGATGCAGCATCAACTCTCGATCCAGGCCCGCTTCCGCCCTGAAATGTTAGAGCGCGTATTGCGCGTTGTCCGTCACCGTGGCTTCCAGGTCTGTGCTATGAATATGGCTTCGGGCATCAATAGCGACGATATAAATATTGAATTGACCGTTGCCAGCCAGCGCCCTGTGGATTTACTGTCATCTCAGTTAAGCAAACTGATGGATGTCTCCAGCGTTGAGATCCAGCAACAATCATCACAACAAATCAGCGCCTGATGGCGCAGAAGGAATAACACAATGACGAAGAAAGCCGATTATATCTGGTTCAATGGTGAGATGGTTCCCTGGGCCGATGCCAAGGTTCACGTAATGTCGCATGCGCTGCACTACGGAACGTCGGTATTTGAAGGAGTTCGTTGCTATGACTCCCATAAAGGCCCGGTAGTATTCCGCCACCGTGAACATATGCAGCGTCTGCATGACTCGGCCAAAATTTACCGCATGCCGGTAACGCAAAGCGTCGATGAGCTGATGGAAGCCTGCCGTGCTACGCTACGTAAAAACAATCTGGTCAGCGCGTATATTCGTCCTTTGGTGTTTGTTGGTGATGTTGGCATGGGCGTTAACCCACCGGCAGGCTATAAAACTGACGTGATTATCGCGGCGTTTCCTTGGGGCGCGTATCTGGGTGAAGAAGCGCTGGACCAAGGTATCGATGCGATGGTCTCTTCCTGGCACCGTGTGGCACCAAACACCATTCCTACCGCGGCTAAAGCCGGGGGCAACTACCTTTCCTCACTGCTGGTGGGCAGCGAAGCACGCCGCCACGGCTATCAGGAAGGTATCGCGCTGGACGTTCACGGCTATATCTCTGAAGGCGCAGGCGAGAACCTGTTTGAAGTGAAAGACGGCGTGCTGTTTACTCCACCGTTCACCTCTTCTGCCCTGCCTGGTATCACGCGTGACGCGATTATCAAGCTGGCAAAAGACATGGGCTTCGAAGTGCGCGAGCAAGTGCTTTCCCGTGAGTCTCTGTATCTGGCGGACGAAGTGTTTATGTCCGGCACTGCGGCGGAAATCACACCGGTGCGCAGCGTGGATGGTATTCAGGTTGGGATCGGCAAGTGCGGCCCTATTACCAAGCAGATCCAGCAGGCGTTCTTTGGCCTGTTCAGCGGCAAAACCGAAGACAAGTATGGCTGGCTCGATCCGGTTAATCCGTAAATAACAACGACAGACAAGACTAAACGGGCGGTTCGTTCGCCGTCCGTAATATGACAATTTTTGGAGTGAAGAGCATGCCTAAGTACCGTTCCGCCACCACCACCCACGGCCGCAACATGGCGGGTGCCCGCGCATTATGGCGCGCGACCGGGATGACCGACGACGATTTCGGCAAACCGATTATTGCGGTGGTCAACTCCTTCACCCAGTTTGTGCCGGGCCATGTGCACCTGCGCGACTTGGGCAAGCTGGTTGCAGAACAGATCGAAGCCTCTGGCGGTGTTGCCAAAGAGTTCAACACCATTGCGGTGGATGATGGGATCGCCATGGGCCACGGCGGCATGCTCTATTCTCTGCCGTCGCGCGAGCTGATCGCCGACTCGGTGGAGTATATGGTGAATGCCCACTGCGCCGATGCGATGGTGTGTATCTCCAACTGCGACAAGATCACCCCAGGGATGCTGATGGCGTCATTGCGCCTGAATATTCCGGTGATCTTCGTTTCCGGCGGCCCGATGGAAGCCGGCAAAACCAAGCTTTCCGACAAAATCATCAAGCTGGACCTGATCGATGCGATGATCCAGGGTGCCAACCCGAACGTCAGCGACGCCGACAGCGCGCAGATCGAGCGTTCCGCTTGCCCAACCTGCGGCTCGTGCTCCGGGATGTTTACCGCCAACTCCATGAACTGCCTCACCGAAGCGTTGGGCCTGTCTCAGCCGGGCAACGGCTCGCTGCTGGCGACCCACGCCGATCGTAAGGACCTGTTCCTGAACGCCGGTAAGCGCATCGTTGAACTGACCAAGCGTTACTACGAGCAGGACGATGAGAGCGCACTGCCACGCAGCATCGCCAACAAGGCAGCGTTCGAAAACGCCATGACGCTGGACATTGCGATGGGCGGCTCCACCAATACCGTGCTGCACCTGTTGGCTGCGGCACAGGAAGGCGAGATCGACTTCGCCATGGCGGATATCGATCGCCTGTCCCGCAAAGTGCCACACCTGTGCAAGGTGGCGCCAAGCACTCAGAAATACCACATGGAAGACGTGCACCGTGCTGGTGGCGTACTGGCCATTCTTGGCGAGCTGGATCGCGCCGGGCTGATGAACCGCGATGTGGATAACATCTTGGGGATGAAGCTGCCAGAGACCCTGGAAAAGTACGACATCATGCTCACCCAGGATGAGGCCGTGAAGAAAATGTTCCGCGCAGGCCCGGCAGGTATCCGTACCACCCAGGCATTCTCACAGGACTGCCGTTGGGACACTCTGGACAACGATCGTGCCGATGGCTGTATCCGCTCCTTGGAAAACGCCTTCAGTCTGGAAGGGGGCCTGGCAGTGCTGTATGGCAACATGGCCGAAGACGGCAGCATCGTTAAAACCGCTGGTGTGGATAAAGACAACCTGACCTTCCGTGGGCCAGCCAAAGTTTATGAGAGCCAGGACTCAGCCGTTGAGGCGATCCTGGGCGGTAAAGTGGTGGCAGGCGACGTAGTGGTGATCCGCTACGAAGGGCCAAAAGGCGGGCCAGGCATGCAGGAAATGCTCTACCCAACCACCTATCTGAAATCGATGGGGCTTGGCAAAGCCTGTGCGTTGATCACCGATGGTCGCTTCTCTGGCGGCACTTCCGGTTTATCCATTGGTCACGTTTCGCCGGAAGCGGCCAGCGGCGGCCTGATTGCGCTGGTGGAAGAAGGGGACATGATCGATATCGATATCCCGAAACGCAGCATGGTGCTGGATGTGCCGGAGAGCGTACTGGCGGCACGCCGTGAGGCGGAACTGGCACGCGGTGATGCGGCCTGGACACCGAAAGCGCGTGAGCGTGTGGTGTCTTATGCGTTACGTGCTTACGCTACGCTGGCCACCAGTGCCGATAAGGGCGCAGTGCGGGACAAGAGCAAGCTGGGAGGCTAACCACCATGGCGGTATCACAACCCCTACCCGACGCCCCCTGCGGCGCGGAATATTTGCGAGCGGTGCTCCGCTCGCCGGTTTACGAGGTGGCTCAGGTCACCCCGTTACAGACCATGGGCAAGATCTCTGCGCGCCTCGGCAATACCATTCTGGTGAAGCGCGAAGATCGCCAGCCGGTGCACAGCTTTAAGCTGCGCGGGGCTTACGCGATGATTGCCAGCCTGGATGAAGAGCAGAGGGCGCGTGGCGTGGTCACGGCCTCTGCGGGCAACCATGCACAGGGCGTCGCCTTTTCCGGCAACCGTTTGGGGATCAAAACCCTGATCGTGATGCCGGTGTCGACGGCGGATATCAAGGTTGATGCGGTGCGCGGTTTCGGCGGCGAAGTGTTACTGCACGGTGCCAACTTCGACGAAGCCAAGGTCAAGGCGATTGAGCTCTCGCAGCAGCAGGGCATGACCTTCGTGCCCCCGTTCGATCACCCGGCAGTCATTGCCGGGCAGGGCACTTTGGCGATGGAGCTGTTACAGCAGGACGCGCATCTGGACCGGGTGTTTGTCCCGGTTGGTGGTGGCGGCCTGGCGGCCGGTGTGGCGGTGCTGATCAAGCAACTGATGCCGCAAATCAAAGTGATTGGCGTGGAAGCCCAGGATTCGGCCTGTCTACGTGCAGCGCTGGATGCCGGGCAGCCGGTCGATCTGGCGCGCGTTGGGCTGTTTGCCGAAGGCGTGGCGGTAAAGCGCATCGGTGATGAAACCTTCCGTCTGTGCCGTGAATACCTTGATGATGTGATCACCGTAGACAGCGATGCGATCTGCGCAGCGGTGAAAGATCTGTTTGAAGACGTCCGGGCTATCGCCGAACCTTCTGGCGCACTGGCGTTGGCGGGGCTGAAAAAATACGTGCAGCAGCACAATATTCAGGGTGAGCGGCTGGCCCACGTGCTTTCCGGTGCCAACGTGAATTTCCACGGCCTGCGCTACGTTTCCGAACGCTGCGAGCTGGGTGAACAACGCGAAGCGCTATTGGCAGTAACCATTCCAGAGCAGAAGGGCAGCTTCCTGAAGTTCTGCCAACTGTTGGGCGGCCGTGCGGTCACCGAGTTTAACTACCGCTATGCCGATGCTGACAATGCCTGCATCTTCGTCGGTGTCCGCCTGACCAGAGGCCATACCGAGCGGCTGGAAATCATTGATGAGCTGAACCGTGATGGCTATCAGGTGGTGGATCTTTCCGACGATGAGATGGCGAAACTGCACGTGCGTTACATGGTTGGCGGGCGGCCTTCGAAACCGCTGCGTGAGCGTCTGTACAGCTTTGAGTTCCCAGAGTCACCGGGCGCTCTGCTCAAGTTCCTGCAAACGCTGGGCACGCACTGGAATATTTCGCTGTTCCACTACCGCAGCCACGGCACCGATTTTGGTCGCGTGCTGGCAGGGTTTGAGCTTTCTCAGACCGAGCCAGAGTTTGAGCAACACCTGCAGGCGTTAGGTTACGACTGCCATGATGAAACCGACAACCCGGCCTTCCGGTTCTTCCTGCAGGGCTAACATCGGCGACAAGGATAGCGTATGAGTAATGAGTTCACCGGGTTCAGCCAGCAAGGGCTGGACTTCCTGCAACAGGTGCGGATCGAGAACGACAAGGAGTGGTTTGATGCCAATCGGAGCGTGTATGACCGTGAGCTGTTAACGCCGTTCCGTTCGCTGGTGGATGCGCTGAGTCCTGCGATGCTGATGATTGACCCGCAGTTTGAAACCCGTCCGACCATTGGTAAAACGCTGTCGCGCATTCATCGCGATACGCGTTTTTCCCATGATAAATCCCGCTACCGTAGCCGCATGTGGCTGACCTTCAAGCGGCCAAGCAAAGACTGGAAGCTGGCACCGGTGTACTTCTTTGAACTGGGGCCGGACATGTTGCGTTATGGCCTGGGTTATTACAGCGCCGACAAAGCCACCATGGATCTGTTTCGCCATACCTTGCTGCGCAGGCCACAGCCGTTTTTGGAGGTGGCCGCGTGCTGCCGTGCGCCGTTCGAGCTGGTGGGGGAAAGCTATAAGCGCCCGTTAGTGAAGGAGCAGGCACCGGAGATTGCCACCTGGTACAACCGCAAATCCTTCGCGGTAATGGCCACAGATAATCAGGTGGAAAAGCTGTTCAGCGCCGATCTGGTCGCTACCCTTACGCAGAGTTTCCAGCAGTTGGAGCCGCTGTACCAGTGGCTGATGCAGGTAGAAACGATGAAGCAGATCGACCCCGCAGACCTATGAATACCCGTCGTCTTTCAAGCCACAGCGTTGTTGGCTGCACTCACTCCAGTCACTTACCCAAAAGTAAGCTCCTGGGGATGAGCGAGCTGGCCGCCTAGCTGTGACTTGAAATCCATAGGGTATTATTAAGTTGTGATAAACAACCTCATTGAGTTTTGAGTGGGAATCGCACTTCTATTCACAAAAGTTGCCAGAACGCCTCAATCAGCGGTTCGTTGAGGCGTTTTTTCGGCACGCAGACCCCCAGTTCGAACGGTTCGACCATCGAGATATTCTCCAACTGAGAGATGCGGTTGCGAACCGGCTCCGGGCTATTGTCCACCACCACGCTGGGGATCAGCGCGATACCGCAGCCTAATGCCACCATCGAAACAATCGCCTCATGCCCGCCGACGGTGGCGTAAATCAGCGGATTGGTGATGTGCTGTCGGCGGAACCACAGCTCGATGCGTTTTCGTGACGGGCCATGCTCCGGCAGGATAAACGGCATATTGGCCCAGTCTGGCTGCTCGGCAAAAGCCTGCGTTCGTACCGCACACGGCAGAGCGGGAGCAATCAGCACCAGCGGGATCTCACCGATTTGGGTGAAGGCGACGCTGGTGGGGAGTGTTTCAGGCCGCCCGGCGATACCAAGGTCGGCTTCGTTGGATTGCACCTTGTCCACCGCATCGGCGGCATCACCCGTGGTCAGCTTGATCTCCACCAAAGGGTGCTGAGCACGGAAGCGGTCGAGGATTGGCGGCAGATGGCTGTAAGCGGCAGTGACCGAGCAGAACAAACGCAGTTCACCACTCAGTGAAGGGCCGTGCTGGCCAAGCGAATGTTTCAACTGCTGATACTGCAGCAGCGTTTGTTGAGCAAACACTTTCAGCTGTTCACCGGCATCGGTCAGCTCTACGGTGCGGTTATCACGCAGAAACAGTGACTGCCCAAGCGTTTCTTCCAGCCGCTGGATCTGGCGGGAAAGCGTGGAGGGGCTGACGTGCATCGCCTTGGCCGTACGGCCAAAGTGATGGCTTTCAGCCAGGTGCAGGAACAGCTTGAGATCACGTAAGTCCATAATCAGTACGCTCGCAGCGGGGTGTTGCAGAAATTGCAACGTCACGTTCGTAATATATCAATTTAAGCAACGCAATTCCTGTTATACATTGGTTTCAACGGATCCCGTACCGACAGGGTTGGGATGAAAATAATAGTAAGCCTATGGATTTCAATCTGCAGCTAGGCGGCCAGCTATCTCATCCCCAGGAGCTTACGTTTAAGTAAGTGACTGGGGTGAGATAGTGCAGATAACAACGCTGCAGATTGAAAGACGACGGCTTTGCACGACACAACATCTAACTGGAGTTCTACCATGGCTAACTATTTCAACACATTGAACCTGCGTCAGCAGTTGGCGCAATTGGGTAAGTGCCGTTTCATGGCGCGTGACGAATTTGCGGATGAAGCCGGTTACCTGAAAGGGAAAAAAGTGGTGATTGTCGGCTGTGGTGCTCAGGGTCTGAACCAGGGTCTGAACATGCGTGACTCCGGCCTGGACGTTGCTTATGCGCTGCGTAAAGAAGCAATTGCCGAGAAGCGTGCCTCATGGCGCAAAGCCACCGAGAACGGCTTCAAGGTTGGCACCTACGAAGATCTGATCCCGCAGGCCGATCTGGTAGTTAACCTGACTCCAGACAAGCAGCACACCTCAGTAGTTCGTGCTGTTCAGCCGCTGATGAAAGACGGTGCTGCGCTGGGCTACTCCCACGGTTTCAACATCGTTGAAGTGGGTGAGCAGGTTCGTAAAGACATCACCGTAGTGATGGTTGCACCTAAGTGCCCAGGTACCGAAGTGCGTGAAGAATACAAACGTGGTTTCGGTGTACCAACGCTGATCGCGGTTCACCCGGAAAACGATCCAAAAGGCGAAGGCATGGCGATTGCCAAGGCATGGGCGGCAGCTACTGGCGGCCACCGTGCAGGCGTACTGGAATCTTCCTTCGTGGCAGAAGTGAAATCTGACCTGATGGGCGAGCAGACCATCCTGTGCGGTATGCTGCAGGCGGGTTCTCTGCTGTGCTTCGACAAGCTGGTGTCTGAAGGTACTGACCCGGCATACGCAGAAAAACTGATCCAGTTCGGCTGGGAAACCATCACTGAAGCGCTGAAGCAGGGCGGTATCACCCTGATGATGGATCGCCTGTCCAACCCGGCGAAACTGCGTGCCTATGCGCTGTCTGAGCAGCTGAAAGGCATCATGGCTCCGCTGTTCCAGAAGCACATGGACGACATCATCTCTGGTGAGTTCTCCAGCGGTATGATGGCAGACTGGGCCGCAGACGATGTGAAACTGCTGACCTGGCGTGAAGAGACCGGTAAAACCGCTTTCGAAACCGCGCCGCAGTTTGAAGGCAAAATCAGCGAGCAGGAATACTTCGACAATGGCGTACTGATGGTAGCAATGGTGAAAGCGGGCGTTGAGCTGGCCTTCGAAACCATGGTGGATTCAGGCATCATCGAAGAATCTGCTTACTACGAATCACTGCACGAGCTGCCGCTGATCGCCAACACCATCGCACGTAAGCGTCTGTATGAAATGAACGTGGTGATCTCCGATACCGCAGAATACGGTAACTACCTGTTCTCTTATGCGGCGGTACCATTGCTGAAAGAGTTCATGACCACTCTGCAGGCGGGCGATCTGGGCAAATCTGTTGCTGGTACCACCGTTGACAACGCGCAACTGCGTGACGTGAACGAAGCGGTGCGCAACCACCCAATCGAATCCGTTGGCCGCAAACTGCGTGGTTATATGACCGATATGAAACGTATCGCAGTAGCCGGCTAAATACCCGTCGTCTTTCAAGCTGTAGCGTTGTTACCTGCACTATCTCACCCCAGTCACTTACTAAACGTAAGCTCCTGGGGATGAGATAGTTTGGCGCCTAGCTACAACTTGAAATCCATAGGGTATTAAGATTAGTTTTCGAGTCCAATAAACTCGGTTCAGTGCACCAATTAACAAGGCCAGCATAGTTGCTGGCCTTTCGCCTATCTAGACGACGGGTATTATTGTGGCATTGCTTCGCGTGGGATAATGGCCCCGCGATACTGGATCACCGTGCTGGCGGTCAGGTGGCCACGTTTGGCCGCGCTAACCGCATCACCGCCGGTCAAGCGCACTGCCAGATAGCCCGCGCTGAAGGAGTCCCCGGCGGCGGTGGTATCAATCACTTTCTCTTTTGGCAGTTTGACCGCCGGTACGTCGTGGGTTTCCCCATCGGCGCTGAACACCAGGCAGGAATCTGCGCCACGCTTAATCACAATCTCACTTACGCCAAAGTCGCGGGTACGGCTCACTACCTGCTCAACCGGCTGTTTACCCCACAGTAAATCTTCATCATCCAGCGTCAGGAAGGCGATGTCGGTACAGGCCAGGATCTCGCGATAGGCCTGCTGAGTCTCTTGCTGGTTTTGCCACAGCCGCGGCCGATAGTTGTTATCGAAGATCACTTTGCCGCCGTTGGCCCGGCATTGGCGCAGCAGGGTCAGCAGTTTTTCCCGGCTGGCAGGGTTGAGGATCGCCACGCTGATACCGCTCAGATACAGGTAATCAAACTGCGCCAGCTGCGCGCACAGGCTCTCTGCCTGCGGGCCATCCAGCCAGTAACGGGCGGCAGCATCGTTGCGCCAATAATAGAAGGTGCGCTCGCCGGTATCGTCGGTTTCGATCACGTACAACCCCGGCAGCTTGTTGTCCAACTGCTGGATCAGATCGGTTTTCACCTGCTCCTGCTGCCAGGTTTGCAGCATTTCCCGGCTGAAGCTGTCAGTGCCCAGTGCGGTGACGTAATGCACGTTCAGCGCCTGTTGCGGCACTTGGCGGGCAATATAAACGGCAGTGTTGAGAGTGTCGCCACCGAATCCACGGCTGAGATCGGCGCCTTTCTGCGACAGTTCGATCATGCATTCGCCGATCACGGCGAGGTTTTTGCTGTTCATGATAATCCCTGGCTTGATAATGAGTCTGGTTGCTGCGAATACGTCCAGTCTCAACGCAAGGGCGAAGCGAGTCAATAGGAATAAAACAGCGTTTTAATTAGTTTATGATCGCGATCGGGAAACGCGTGGTTTCCCGCCGCTGAGGAAGGAAAACTACTTGGCCGCCGCGCGCAGATCGGTGACGCATTGACCACCAATCCCCCAGTTATCGGTTTCCACTTCATCGATTACCACCACGGTAGTGGCCGGATTTTTGCCGAGCGTATCGACCAACAGTTGGGTCACACCAGCGATTAGCTGTTTTTTCTGCTCCGCGGTTGCACCCTCGCGGGTAATTTTGATATTTACGTAGGGCATTTTACTTTCCTCTTGTTATAAAAACGCTTACCCGTCGTCTTTCAAGCTGCAGCGTTGTTACCTGCGCTCGCCCACCCCAGTCACTTACGAAAAGTAAGCTCCTGGGGATGAACGAGCTTGTCGCCTAGCTGTGATGTACAGGGATGTACAAATGCCGCGAGCGCATGGACGCGCAAGAGCGGCCAACTTGAAATCCATAGGGTAATTTTAGGACGGGTAATGGCTTAATGTAGAGGGCTTTGAACGGGGCTTAAAGTTTTATTGCGCGTTGCCGATAACAAGATCGACAATTTCCGGCAACGTTATCGTTCCCATTCCCTAATGGCGATAGTACCGATGATAACCAACATGATCTCTGGTCTACTGACGCCATTGTTTGCCGCCTGGCAGCGTGCCAAAGTCTTCCGTTACTGGCGACAGTGTCGGCGTTTGTATACTTTTCAACCCATTTACCGCACCTGCGGCAAACTGCTGGCGGTGGAGTTGCTCACGGCGGTACATCATCCGGCGTCACCGGGCAAGCCGGTATCCCCAGAACATTACTTTGCCGCGCTGGGGCTACGTCAGCGCCTGGCGGTCATTCAGGAACAGCTCGATTTACTGCAGCAATGGCAGACGTTGTTTACCCGTCATGCGCTAATGGTCTCCATCAATATCGACGGCAAGGCCTTACAGGCCCTACAGCGGCACCCGGCGATGCAGCGGCAAATCAGCATCATGCCTTATCTGCGTTTTGAGCTGGTTGAACACGCGGACAGGGCGTTGAATGGGCCGCTGCAGCATATCCCCGGGGCGGAGCGCCTGTGGCTGGATGATTTCGGTAGCGGGTTGGCGAATTTCTCCGCGGTCAGCAGTTGGCGTTATCAGTATATCAAGGTGGCGCGCGAGCTGTTTATGTTGCTCAAGCAGAGCGATGAGGGCATCCAGCTGTTTTTCACCCTGGTGCGCCTGATGAGCCAGCACAGCGACGGGGTGATTGTCGAAGGGGTAGAAACAGAGCAGGAATGGCGACTGGTACAGCGCTCTGGCGCGTTTGCCGCCCAAGGGTATTACCTTAGCCGCCCTGCACATTTTGACCAGCTTAAAACCCTGCCTACGCGGTTTATTGCCCCCACTTCCTGACCCATTAGTTCCCAAAGCGTGAACTCTAGCCTATCCTCTACTAGGCTTTCAGTAAGGTTGCTTATCAATTTGAGCAGTCTGCTATCGCCTCGAGGGAACCGTTATGACAAGAACAGGCAAAACATTTAGCTGGATTGGCGGCATCGTGCTGCTGATCATCGTGGTTTTGGTGGTGTTTATTACCACCTTCGATTGGAACCGTCTCAAACCCACCATTAATAGCAAAGTCTCTGCCGAGCTGCAGCGCCCGTTTGCTATTCGTGGCGATCTGGGCGTTAACTGGGAACGTCACCAGGATGAGGGTGGATGGCGTGCCTGGGTACCGTGGCCTCATATCCACGCCGAAGATATTATGCTGGGCAACCCGGCCAAGATACCGGGCGACGAGATGGTCACACTGCAACGTGTCGATGCCTCGATCGCGCCATTGGCGCTGCTGGGCAAAGAGGTGCTGATCCCGCGTATCTGGTTGAAGCAGCCAAATGCCTCGCTACAACGCTTGGCGAACGGTGACAATAACTGGACCTTCAACCTGGCCAACAGCGCCGATAAAGACCCCAACCAACCACAGTCAGACTGGTCGGTCAGCATCCACGATATCGTGTTCGATCGCGGCCAGATTGATTTTAAAGACGCCACGCTCAAGGCCGATTTCCAGGCGTTGATCGACCCACTTGGCAAGCCTCTGCCGTTTAGTGAAGTTGCGGGTAAACAGCCGGGGGATAAAGCGACGACGCCGGATTATGTTTTCGGCTGGAAGGTTAAAGGAAAATACCACGGTGAAGCGCTGTCAGGCAGCGGCAAGATGGGTGGCATGCTGTCACTGCAAAGCGCTGATATACCGTTCCCACTGCAGGCCGATGTCCGTTCCGGCAATACCAGAGTGCAGGTCGCGGGGACGTTGTCCGATCCGCTGAACTTTGGCGGTCTGGATCTACGGCTGAAATTCTCCGGTGACAGCCTGGGAAACCTGTATGCGCTGACCGGCGTGTTGTTACCGAATACCCCTCCTTATTCTACCGATGGCCATTTGATTGCCCAGTTGCACCAACCGGGCGGCGCGGTATTCCAGTATCAGGGCTTTGACGGCAAGATCGGTGACAGCGATATTCACGGTGATTTGAAGTACGTTGCAAGCCACCCTCGGCCCAAGCTGAGTGGTGAAGTGCTTTCCAAACAGCTGCGTTTTGCCGATCTTGCGCCATTGATCGGCGCGGACTCCAATCAGCAGAAAGCCAATCGCGGCGAGAAAACCCGCCAGCCGAGCGACAAAGTGCTGCCGGTTGAGAAGTTCGAAACCAAAAGCTGGGGGGTAATGGATGCCGACGTCAAATTTACCGCTAAACGTATTGAGCATGGCAGTTCGCTGCCGCTGAGCGATCTGAATACCCACCTTAAGCTGGATAACGCGGTGATCCTGATGGACCCGCTGCGCTTCGGTGTAGCCGGGGGCAACCTGAATGCCACCGTCCGTCTTGATGGTAGCAAGAGCCCGATGCAGGGGCGGGTAGATATGCATGCGCGTAAGTTCCAGCTGAAACAGCTGCTGCCGAACGTGGAGTCGATGAAGCGCAGCCTGGGAGAATTGAACGGCGATGCCAAGCTAACGGGTAGCGGCAACTCGGTGGCCGACTTGCTGGCGACCAGCAGCGGCGACCTGCGCCTGCTGATCAATGACGGCGTGATCAGCCGCAGCCTGATGGAAATCCTGGGCCTGAACGTAGGTAACTACCTGGTAGCTCAATTGTTTGGCGATGACGAGGTGGGGATCAACTGTGCGGCGGCGGATGTCGGCATTCGCAGCGGGTTGGCGACGCCACGGCTGTTCGTGTTTGATACGGAAAACGCCATCATCAACATCACCGGCAACATCAATTTCGCCACCGAGCGGCTGGATCTGTCCATCGACCCGGAAAGCAAAGGGATGCGGGTGCTGACCCTGCGTTCGCCGCTGTATGTCAAAGGGACATTCAAAAAACCGGACGCGGGCGTGAAGGCCGGGCCGTTGATTGCCCGCGGGGTGGCTGCAGTGGCGTTGGGCGTTGTCGTTGCTCCGGCAGCGGCATTGCTGGCTCTGGTTTCACCGAGTGACGGTGGCGAAGAAAACCAGTGTGGCAAGATCCTGCAGCAGATGAAGAACAAGAAGTGACCCAATATTACTGTAGTACCTGGCAGCTGTGATCCTGGATCTCTTCGGCGGAGGCCAGATTCAGCTGCCACAGGTTACGTTTCACAGCCAACAGCAGGAAATCCCCTCCCGGTAAGGTCGTCATCGCCATGCCGTAGCTCCCCATGCTTTCACGTGCGCCCTCAACGCCCTGAGCCAGCAAACGGAATGCCCCAAGCTGCTTGAGTTCAGCAGCGCTGGCGCGGCGAGCCAAATAATCATGCCCCAGCAATCCACCAGGTAGCGGCTGCCAGCTTTCGCTGAAATCTCCTTGCAGCTGTGCCAGCCGGGTTTTTACCGCCGGTTGCAGGCAGGAAATATGAATATGCAGCTGATTTTGAGTACGGCCGTATTCGGAGTTTATTGCCAGTGAGATGGCGGCATCGTCGATCGGTTTACCGAGTTTATCCGCCATAAAATGCCGGGCCTGCCAGGCTAAGGCGAAGAAGTTGGCGGTGTCGGGCTGTAATACTTGGGGACTTTCGATGCCGGTGATTTTGGCCGTTGGCATCAACAGGTATTGCAAAGGCCCATTGCGGTCTTTCAGCACCACGAACCCTGCCTGTTCATCTACCTGTGCGCAGGGGGCCGGATTATGGTTTTGTTGCTGATTAGGCAGGCATTGCTGGCTGACGATATGCCACAACGCATCCGGGTGGGCCGGTTTCAGCCAGAAATAGGCGGCAATGGCGATAATAATCAGCAACGTAACAGACAAACAGAGCCAACGGCGCAATGACATGGGCGGGTTTCCTCAGCAAATGGGGGGATAGCATAGCCGGGATTTGTGACAACAGACAAACAGGCCCCCATAGGCAGGGGGCCGGGAGAGGATTACAGAGACGTGTGGCGGGTTTCTTTCATCAGCAGCAGCGCGATCAGCGTCAGGCTAGCCATGGCGGCCAGGTACATACCAACGTAGAACAGCCCATAGTTGTTAGCCAACCAGGTCGCAATATAAGGCGCTACCGAAGCCCCCAGGATCGAGGCCACGTTATACGAGAACGAGGCTCCGGTGTAGCGCACTTCAGTTGGGAACAGTTCAGGCAGCAGTGCGCCCATCGGGCCAAAGGTCAGGCCCATAATGCTCAGCCCAAGCAGCAGGAAAGCCATCACCAACAGCTGATTGCCGGAACCGAGCATGCTTGGGAACAGGAAGGCAAAGCCGATCATCAACAGGGTGATGACAATCATGGTTTTGCGGCGGCCAAAGGCATCGGCCAGCAAACCGGCGATCGGCACCATCACGCCAAAACCAATCACCGCCACCATCAGCATCCACAGGAAGCTGTTACGTGAATAGCCCAGCCCCAGCGGCTCTGCGGCCGTGCCGTAGGTCATGGAGTAAACGGTCATCAGGTAGAACAGCGTATAGGTAGCCAGCATGATGAAGGTACCCAGGATGGTGGCCTTTTTGTGCTTGCTCAGCAGCGTCCCGAGCGGGACCTTCACCTGTTTGCCTGCTTTGGCCACCTTGGCAAAAACCGGAGTCTCGTGCAGCGAAATACGCACATACAGACCCACCAGCACCAGCGCGGCAGAGAGGATAAACGGTACGCGCCAGCCCCAGGTCATGAACTGTTCGTCAGTCAGCAACCAGGAGAGCAGCAGGAAGGTGCCGTTGGCGAAGAAGAAGCCGATCGGTGCACCCAACTGCGGGAAAGAGCCGTACAGCGCACGTTTGTTGGCAGGCGCATTCTCGGTGGCCAGCAACGCGGCACCGCCCCATTCGCCACCCAGACCCAGGCCTTGACCAAAGCGTGCCAGCGCCAGCAGGATCGGTGCAAAGATACCAATGGTTGCATAGCTTGGCAGCAGGCCGATCAGCACGGTGGAAATCCCCATGGTCAGCAGTGAAGCCACCAAAGTCACTTTCCGCCCGACGCGATCGCCGAAGTGGCCGAATAGAGCAGAGCCGATTGGCCGTGCCACAAAGGCAATGGCGAAGGTGGCCAGCGATTGTAGCGTGGCGGCGGCAGGATCGCCCTGTGGGAAGAAGATATGTGGGAATACGATCACCGCAGCGGTGGCATAAATATAGAAATCAAAGAACTCGATGGCGGTACCGACCAGAGAGGCGACGATGACTTTTCCCCGGGAGTTAACCGGTGTGGACGCGGCATCGGCGTCCAAGGGGGTTGCGATGGTGGCTTGCATAGTTATTTCTTATATTTTGACTAGGGAAAAATTCATCTTAGTCATAGCAAAATGGCTTTTCAACGGGGAGATTTTGTACTATCTGGCAAATAAACTGTTAAAAAGACTAATGTTTTAACGAGTTGATGTTCTATGGTCGTTAACGTGGTGAAGTGAGCTATAAGCAGAGAGAATGACTGGAAAAGGTGCAAAGAAAAGTTATAGGGTAGTTTGTTATGCTGGTTTTGGCCGGTTGGTTAGTCTGGTTTTAGAGCTATTGACTGCTTTTTGGTTTGATTATCGAAATAAAAAACCAGTCGCAACCTTGCGACTGGCATGAATGCAATGCTGATGGTGGATATTCACTTGCCCTGCGGCAGGGTTTTGTCCTCTTTATACTGTGCTGTGGCAATCCAGGCGGCGCAAAACAGCGTCAGGCGGGCAAAAAAGTAGAAGAACGCCATCAGCCCGATCACCGAGCCAAAGGCGGCGCCGGAAGGCGATTTGGCGACCTGCGGTAGCGTCATGGTCATCACAAACTTGATAGCTTCAAAGCCAATTGCGGCGATCAGCGTGCCGCGCAGTAGCGCTTTTTTCTTCGGCTTATGGCGCGGCAGCATCCAGAAGATCCACAGAAACAGCAGATAGTTGGCAAAAATGGAGATCGACAGCGCGATCAGCGTCATCGCCGGCCGCAGCCATTCAATGCCATCCAGCCCCAACGCATGCACGATGGCCGCCTGGGCAGAACCCGCGATCGAGGTTAACGACAGCGTGACGATCAGTGCCACCACCAGACCGGTTAATGAAATAAAATCGCGGGTGTAGCGAAAATAGATTTTCTCCTGATCCTGCGGATTACGTTCCCAAACGTCACGGGATTGGGCGCGGATCGCCTCACGCAGATTGCCCATCCAACTGATGCCGGAGTACAGCGCCAGCGCCAGGCCGGTCAGGCCGACGGTGGTACGTTGCTGAATGGCGGTATTCACCGTGTTCTTCAAGGTACTGGCCAACGTGGGATCGCTGATGCTATTGACGATCTTGTTGATCAATTCGGCCAGCAAATCCGGGTTAGATGCCAGCACAAAGCCCACGGCGGCAAACGACACCATCAGGATCGGAATCAAAGAGAGAAACGAGAAGTAGGTAATGGCGGCGCCAAACTGGCTGCCAAGACGGTCGTTGAAGCGTTCGGTGGCTCGCAGCAGGTGAGCGATGGTGGGCCAGGCTTTAACGCGCTCTATCAGGCGAGCGAACCCCGAAAGGCCTTTATCCAGTTTTTGGTTGCCGGTTTTGATGGCGATCGTCGGTTTCTCAATGGCCTCAGGCTGCTCTGGAGCGGCTTTATTCTGCATTACGTCACGGTATCCTTCAGATAAATCAATGGGCATGTGCTTGATTATAGCCAAATATGCCCTCGATTTGGTCGCTAATGGACGAGATTGGGTTAATTCTGATGATGGCCTCTACCAACAGCTGCGAGCAAGAACGCTCGATTTTGTCCTATTCACCACACGTCTGTTTTTCTGCCGGATCCCTGCAATTTTATCTATCTCAGTGCCAGAAAGGCTTTTACTCATCTTATGGCGCGCGCTTTTTCACCCGGTATGCGCCTACTGCAGCCTGAAAGACGATGGGGATCGCGTGAGCGACGTCTGTATAAAGTGTATAAAGAGAACCGCGCAGTGCGCGAAAATCAGTTTTTGGCTTCGTTGAGCCAGGGTTGTAGCTAGGGAGGTTAAATTAATCCCAAGCTGGAGGTGGACAAAAGCCACACTAATAATTACGCTTGGGCAATGTAATCTTCCAAATAACAGACGCCTTCTCCATAATTTATTCATAATTGACGAATATTGCCATTTTTGATTTTAAAAAATTTACACTCCCTCGCATTACTATATATTCATGCGCATATTATTATTTCCGACGACGAGATAGTGAGCCTGTTAACGTACAGCGCTCCTGATGAAGAATAACTTTTAAGGAAATGATAATGCGTAAACTGACTGCTTTATTTGTCGCTTCAACGTTAGCCCTGGGTTCTGCTTCTGCCGCCTTTGCAGCCGACGCAACTACCGCCCCTGCAACCGCATCGGCCACAGCCGCCGCTCCGGCAAAAATGATGCACCATAAAGGCCCAGGTAGAGAAGGCCCGTTTGCCGGCCTGGACCTGACCAAAGAGCAGCGCCAGCAGATGCGCGATATCATGAAAGAGTCGCATCAAAAACGCGGCCCGGGTGCTAAAGACGAGCGCCAGGCACTGCACAGTATGATCGCTTCGGAAAGCTTCGACGAAGCCAAGGCAAAAGCCCAGATCGATGCGATCGGTAAAGTGCAATCTGAGCACATGCTGGAACGCGCTAAAGCGGAAAACAAAATGTATAACCTGCTAACGCCAGAGCAGAAAAAGCAATACAATGAGAATTATCAGAAACGCGAGCAGAAGATGATGGAGCATATGAAAAAAATGCGTGATCATGTCCCTGCTGCTGAATAATTAACACTGCTGTCAAAATAAAAATGCCGGGTTATTTGCCCGGCTTTTTTTATTTTATTTTCTGACAGGATTATTTAGCCGTAGCAGCAATGGCATTAAATTGTTCGATAATAATCGCGGCGAACAGGGGATCGTTGATATGGTACGGCACTTTGAGCAACCGGCGTTTTGCGGTCTGTACCAGCGTCCGTTCCAGCGAGTGAACAAAAGCGCTCAGCGCCTGTGGATCCCAGAAGGGCTGCCCTGGCGCATCCAAAGTTGAAAAGCCACCCAGCGGTACGACAAAGCATACCTCCCCGGCACACGCGTTCAGCTTGTTACCAATCCAGCGCCCTAACTGGGTATTCTCCTGCGCCGTGGTGCGCATCAGCGTTACCTGGCTGTTGTGGCAATAAAATTGACGATTGGCGTAGCGGGCCGGAATGGTTTTCGGGTGACCGAAGTTGATCATATCCAGCCCTCCGCATGACATCACACCAGGGATCTCAGTGCGGGCAATGGCCCCAAAGCGATCTTCGTTGCAGGCCAACACGCCATCAAACAGATAGTCGCACACCTCGGTGGTGGTCAGATCCAATACGGCGTTGAGCAAGCGGCTGTCGATCAGCTTTTCCATTGCCTGGCCACCACTGCCGGTAGCGTGAAACACCAGGCAATCCCAGTCGTGCTCAATGGCGTTGGTCACGGCCTTGATACAAGGCGTAGTGACGCCAAACATGGTCAGGCCGGTGGCGGGTTTGCTATCGGCATCATCATCGATATGAAAGCGGATGGCCCCGGCTATCTGGTTGGCGGCATTGCTCAATACCTTGCGTGAAATGCGATTTAGCCCGGCGATATCGGTGACGGAATACAGCATGGCAATATCGCTGGTGCCGACATAGCCAGCGACATCACCCGCAGCCATACTCGATACCATCAGCTTTGGCAGGCCGATGGGCAACTGTTGCATGGCGGGTGTGATGATCGCGGTGCCACCAGACCCGCCCAAACCGAGCAGCGCAGCAACATCACGACGTGAGAGCATGAAGCGCTCAAAAGCGATAGCCATGGCCGCAATCGCCTGCCCGCGATTAGCACAAAAAACGGCTTGTTCACCTTCCGGATGGTAACCCGCGATCTCATGTGCAGAAACGTCCGCATGATACAGAGAAGGCTTACCGGAAGTGGAGAGATCGAGGGTGATGACGGGTAAATCGAGATTGGCGATCAGATGACGGACATATTCCAGTTCTTGTCCTTTAGTATCTGCTGTGGTAGCAATATAGACAAAACCTGGGGTGCTGCTCATCATCTGTTCCTGAAAAAGGTTCAGACAAAGGTCTGAACAAATTGATTTTAATGCTATTTTTTATAGTAGGTGGTGAACCCTGGTGTCGGACAATAAGGTACTATCGTTTATTTGTTGGTCATAATGAGACTGCCGTATCATTTTTGCAAGCATTAATTTGCTTAAAGTGAGACTTGTGTCCCGTTTTTGGCTATCTTAGCGGTAATTTTTTACGTTGCCGATGGGCCAGGATCTGTCGGTGAGGCTGTCTATCGTATTGACTCCAAGGCTGGAAGATACGAGGAAGTTCGAGGAAAACGTGCCAATATCCGCATTTCCCGCTCCACGGGATGAATCTTTGACACATACTCGTGCCAAAACCCGCAGCTTGCTGCTGGCCTGTGCGATGGAGCTCTACGATGGTGGGGTCTTCCCTTCGATTACAGAGCTGGCGGCGCATGCGCAGGTCTCCCGTGCCACCGCTTATCGCTATTTTCCCACCCAAAGCGCCCTGATCTCCGCCGTTGTGGCGAAAAGCCTGGGGCCGATCCTTGAATGGCAACCGCAGGATAACGATGCGCTCAAGCGCATTCATCAACTGTTGGCGTTTGCCTATCCGCAGATGGAGCAGCATGAAGGCGCGCTACGTGCGGCGTTACAGCTATCGCTCCAGCAATGGGCTAACGCGACGCCGGGCGAAAAGTTTGTGCGTGGCAATCGCAAACGGCTGTTGAAGCTGGCGGTGGAGCCCTTGCAGAACAAACTCCCTGCTGAAGCCCTGCAACGCGTAATCCACGCCTTTTCGCTGATTTATGGTTCCGAGGTGTTCCTGGTGCTGAAGGACATTTGGGGTTTAGAGCTCGATGATATTCAAGATGTGACCCAGTGGATGGCCAAAGCCATCATTCGCCAGGCTGAAGAAGATGCCAACGCTGGAAGGTAATCTGCCGATCGAGGTTGGCCATGCTGACGGGCCGGGGAGTGTTCTCCGGCCTTTTCATTGGGTTTTTGGCTAATAAAAAACCGGAACCCTTTCGGGCCCCGGCTTAACGAGGGGTGAAGCAATTAACTCTGCGGTTAAACTTGCTCAGCTTGCAACTCCCTGTCGATACTTTAATCAGGTGTTGTGGCCGGCTTATAATTTCCCTGGTGCTGGTATGGTTATTACTAACTTATCGTTCTACTATCGTTTTTATAATATATCACTTCTGGTACCATGTTTGACCATAAAAGATGGTATGTCAAGCAAGCTATTAGGCTAAGATTGTATAGTATGCGAGATTTCGATAACGTTTTTGTACGGATGGGTGTCAAAGCGACTGAAAAATCAGCGAGATATATCGAAGGATAAAATGTTTAACAATCATCAAAAATTCGATTCGCAGTCGATTGCAGGCAAGGTCAGGGAACTCTTTTTGCAGCATGGGATCGGCAAGCGACAACATGCCAAGGAACTCAGCCGCATTTTGGATCTGAGTTTTTCCCATGCTCACCGTAAGCTGAAAGGCCAGAGCCCATGGACGCTGGAACAAATCAACAGCGTGGCACTGGCTTTGGGAGAAACGCCGGCGTCCATCGTCGACATTCTCCCCGAAAGCGAGCCTGCTGGGTCCACTGTGGCACAGGATGCCATCTTTTCTGTGGCCGGGGTGGCGTTACCTTGTGTGGCGCACATTAGCAGCGAACTAGTGGGCAGCAAGCAGGCCGAGTTTGTTGGCTTGCAGCAGGATGGGCAGTGGATGGTTTATCGAGCCAGCGAGGCCCCACAGGGCAAGCGTTTTGCTGTCGAACTGATCGAGATCCGCCCCTGCCATAGCGAAGACGATCGCCTGAGCATTGCGGTATTGGATGATGCACATCAGGCCGCTGATGAGCTAACCAAGTATCTCAATAGCCAAGGATTCAATGCCGTGGCTTTCTATGATGTCAGCAGTTTCTGCCAGGCGCTGGCCAAAAACCCGTTTGATGGCTACGTGGTGGATTGGTTGATAGGCCACGAAACGGCGCAGAAATGCATCGAAACCATTCGCACTTCCGATCATGCAGATGCGCCGATCCTGGTGCTGACCGGCCAGTTGGGCACCGATTTGCGTGAGTCAGAGATTGCCAGAGCGATGCGCGATTATGACGTGTTAGGCCCGTATGAAAAACCGGTGCGGCTCCATGTCATCGAAGCCGCACTGCAACGGTGCTTTAATCTGTAGTGACAAACAGCGACGTGAGTGAGGTGGATAGCGCCTCCATGCGTACTGGTTTCATCAGATAATCGTCAAACATGGCGCGTTGCTCGCTAGGCAGCAGTTCTGGCGTATAGGCGCTGATACCGATAATCGGGATATTACGGTTCGGGCCGCGCTGGTCACGCAGCTGTTGCGCCACTGCCACACCATCGATGCCGGGCATTTGCAGATCGAGCAGCAAGGCATCGTAAGGCCGCCGCAGCAGCTTTTGCAGCGCACGTTCCGACGAGTCACACAGCTCATATTGATAGCCCAACTTGTCGAGCAGGGCGATAAAGGCCATGCCTGCGGCAGGATTGTCGTCTACCACCAGGATTTGCTGCTCTTTTTTCAACAGCGTCGCTGCCGGACGTGGGCTTTGCTCTGGCAACTGTTCTTCACTGATCTCTACGGGGATGCTGACGATAAAGGTGCTGCCTTCTCCCACTTCGCTGTACACCGTGATCGTGCCGTCGAGCAATTCAACCAGGCCGTGGACGATCGCCAATCCCATGCCAACTCCGCTGTATTGGCGAGTATTTGACTGATCGAGCTGGGTAAAGGGCTCAAAAATCTGCGGTAGCAGGGCATTGTCGATACCGATGCCAGTATCCGTGACTTCGATGATTAACGAACTCCCCGCCGGTTGGCTACGCAGACAGCTGTGCAGCGTGATGGTACCGCTTTCGGTATATTTAAAGGCGTTGGTCAGCAGGTTAACCACGATTTGCCGTAGCCGCTGAGGGTCGGAATAGACCTGCGCATGGGTGAATTCCACTTCACGTACCAGTTTGACCCCAGGTTTATGGGTCAGCATGGCGATTTCATCCGTCGTTTCGTCGATCACCTGCTGGGCATTAAAGGGAACAATGCGCAGCTCCATCATGCCGCTGTCCAGGCGCGCATAATCGGTGAGATCCTTCATCTGGCTTTCTATCTGCTCGGCGGCGGTTTCCAGCCGGTGGAAGGTATCCTTGTGCTCATGGGATACGCGGGTATTGGTCAGCACATCAATGGCGGACATAATGCTTTGCAGCGAGGTGCGCAGTTCATGCCCGATGGCCCCGAGGAAGGCGTTTTTGGTGCGGATAGCCTTTTGCTCTGCGCGAATGGCCTTCGACTGTTGGCTGATGGTTTGGCGCTGCTGGCGGATGACGATCAGCGTGATGGCAATCAGCGCGATCACCGAGAACATGATGATCACCAGGCCATAAAAGATGATGTGCCTTTTCTCGATAAAATCTTCGTAAGCCCCGGTGCGCTGTTTCACTTCAGCGTGGTCCGCCAGGTTGGCCATCATAATCGCGGAGGGTTTGATCTGCTGCATGGCCTGCGAAATCAGCCCCAGATCTACCTGAGGGCTGTTGACCAACTGATCCAACTGGGTAATTTCATTGCGCATCCGCTCAACGAGCTCGGGATAGCCAGGTTCGTGGTACAGCGGCAGGGTCGATTCTGACGGGCGGGCGAGCACCGAATAGCGAGAATAGAGAATATCGAACCTTAGCCTCAGATTATCGATATCCACCTGGTTGGTGCTTTTTTGCTGTTCCACCAGGGTTTCAAATTCCGCCAGCTTGATGGCGAACTTGGCGATCGACCAAGAGTAGTTTTCCTGCGTACCGGCAACGGCATACAGCCCTTTTTTGGACAAGGTGGCGCTGTAGTAATACAGCGTCACCGTTGAGGCGAGCAGGAATAAGGCGGCAAAAATGGCCGGAATAGCCAATCTGCCACTGTCTTTGAAGCGGACTAACTTCATTTAATTACTATCCTGTTGATCTGCCAGATAAAGCGCGAGTTATACAGCGGAGAGTTGAGCTCCGCGCCCCCGGCATCGCGGGGATAGATCAGAAACAGCGGCCCGAAATCGCGCACCTTTAACATTTCCCCGCCCATTTTATAGGCCAGGATCATATTGTATTTAGCCACGTCCGAGATGGGCACATCAATATAATAATCGTTCAGCGCGTAGAGCGTCATCATGGTGCCTTCGGCACCCACTTTAGCCAAAATATCCGCCAGCAATACGCCATCGAATTTTACTCTGGGTGTCCACGAAGTGGTGGTCGTGATGCTGTGGACCGGCATGGCAAACAGCTCTTTATCGGTAAAGACATAGGTTTTGTTCTCGGCGTCGGTGGTGTTTTTAATCTTGCCGCTGACTTCCAGAGTAAAGCTGAGAGCACTGGTTTGGGTAATGACCAAAGCCAGCAGGGCAAACGCGGTATTTCTTATTGCGGTCAACAGCATCGGTAGTTCTCCAGACCGGGGATCAGGCCCACGGCAATTCGTTTAGCATCAGGGTAGTAAAAGCTAGTTCGACCTGCTCCAGGTCATGCTTTCTGGCGCTGGCCTGCACGTTGTTCAGCTCGGGGAGGGCAAAATAGACAGGCTGACATAAAGGATAGTCTCGCACCCGCAATTCGGGAGCGATTGAGGTAAAGAAGGCGGTAGTTGGGACATCGTAGCCTGCGGCAATATGTACCGCAGCGGTATCCGATGTCAGAACATAGCGGGCATGCTTCACCCAGGCCAGGAAATCCGCGGTAGCGGTGGAAAGCGGTTGAATATCCACATAATGCGGGTGTTCCACCGCGCCGAACCCCAGCACCGGGCAGGCAAACTTCTCCCACAGGGCATTCACTAGTGGCACATGAGCACTGGCCGGGATGCTGCGTAACGGCGTACTGGCGGTGGGGCAAAACAGCACGTAGGGCTTGTTCTGCCAGCACTCAGGTAATGGCGGCAGACACAGTTTTTGCATCCAGCGGTTGGCTTTCGCCGCAGCAGGAATAGCGGCAGGTTCAACGCCCAGTGCCTGCAGGAAAAAATCAATCATCGGCAACGTGATGAAGGCTGGCCAGAACAGTTGATTACCGGCATCGATACACAGTTCTTGCTCTGGAAGATGCTCTGCCTTCCACGGCAGCCAACGGAGATCCGCCACCACGCCTGCCGCTAGATGATAAAGCTGATCGACATAGTGGGGCGCGCGCCCTGGCCGGTAGATAATAGTACGCAGGTTGGGATTAAACTCGCGCAGCGCTTCAAGCGCGGTCAGGCCAATAATGGAATCGCCCAGAGTTACGCCCATGCCATTAATGATGTGCACGACAGATTCGTTACAATAATCCACGCTGAAAGGGGCCGCAGCGGCGTTGCGGATACCGCGGTAGCCAGCCAGGCTAAAATAATCACCGGAAAAACTCTCCTGCTGCTCAAGATCCCATGAGGCGACCATGACGCCGTCTGCTGTCAGCAAACTTCCCCGGTGATATAACACTTCATCCTTTGTTAACACTTCCATTATTTGTCCTGTCTACGAAGGCGCGGCTAAGGCTAGGAGGAATAGGCAAAAGAATGGCAGAAAACGCCGCGCTTTGCAGGTGAGAATAAGCGAAATAGCATTAAAAAGATTGGAGTTTACGCCTTACCTGAATAGCAGCAGGAAGGCAGCCCCAATAGATAAGATGTCATCCGTGTTATTTTCCGCTAGATTGAGGTGATTTTGTCGTCAATGGATAATGATAAGCAGGATAATGAGATGAAAAATAGCGTAATGGCCTTGGTTTTGGTGATGATGGCTGCCCCTGCCGTTCAGGCTGAAGAGACCGCAGTGGTGAAAGACAGCGTGAAAAGCGTGGTCTCTGGCGTCATTGCCTCAGGTAAAGATGCTCTCAGCGGTCTGAAAGATGGCGTGGATGATGGCCGTCAGTCAGGTAGCAGCATTGATGGGGCCATCATTGTGACCGACAAAGACAATCTGGTTAAAAATGTCACCGCATCGGTTTCCGCCATTGAGAAAGTCGCGGCCCAAGAATATAAAGTGACCCTTTCCCTACGTAATAAAACCGACAAAATCGTACGTCTTAGCAATCTGAATGAAAGTAAATCATTGATGCTGTTAGACAAGGAGGGTTTTGTTTCACCACTGAAAACCGCATTGGTGCCTGGGGATGCGAATATTACCATCCCGGAAAATGCGGCAGTCCGAGTGCGGTATGTTTTTGCTGACGTTGAAGACACGCCTGCCATGCTGCGCCTTTATGGATTGGATATTCCGGTCCCCGCAGTCGCAAATCAGTAAGCTAACCATCTGGTGGCCGTGATCGATTGAGTCTGGATCGCGGCCTGGCCTGGTAACCGCCTACCAACCTTGACCTATTACCGCCCGTCTGAAAACGACTGGGTGGCAATTTGTCGTGCCTCCGTTTTTTGACGGGCAAAAAATGAGCCTTGAATCAGCCAGTATTTGGCCTTGATGGTGGGCGCGCTGGCATTGTTTGATAGAGCGGTAAAGTAAACCAGGGGCCAGATAATGAAATCCAACTTTAAAAACGAAATACAGACGTTTGGGCGTTCCCTATTATTGCCTATTGCCGTGTTAGCCCCGGTGGGGATGCTAATGGGGATCTGTAGCGCGCTGGGCCAGGCGTATATGATCGATAAACTGCCGTTTCTGGGAAATGCCTACTGCAAGGCGATCCTCTCTTCGGTGGGATTAATCAGCAGCGTAGTGTTCCAGAATATCCCATTGCTGTTTGCCATGGGGGTCGCTTATGGCATGTCGAAGAAGGAAAAGGGCATTGCGGTCTTCGCTTCGGTCATCGCCTATCTAACCTTACTGATCTCCATGCACGTGCATCTGAAAGTGATGGACCAATTGGTGACGGAGAATATGGCGCTGGTCGGGCAGGGCATGGTGCTCGGCATCCATACGCTGAAAATAGAGGCGCTGGGAGGGATCATTGCCGGTTTGCTTGCCGCCAAGGTGACAGACCGGTTCTATCGGCTACAGCTGCCGTTGGCCTTTGCCTTCTTCAGCGGGAAGAAATCGGTCGCCATCCTGTCGATTGCCTTCACCATCCCGGTCGGCCTGCTGATCCCGTTCGTATGGGATGTGTTTACCTATGGGATGCGGAGCATCTCGACCGTGATGATGGCCCCGAATATCGGTGCCGGGATCTACATGACTCTGAACCGTTTGCTGATCCCGTTTGGCTTGCACCATGTCCTGAGTTCGACGGTGCGCTTCACCGAAGCGGGTGGCACCTATCTGATTGATGGGCAAACCTACGTTGGCATTCTGCCCGCCATGAACAAGATCCTGTTTGAACTGGGGCCTAACCATCCGGCATGGAATGAGTTCATGCCAACGCTGTCCAGCTACCTTGCCTCGTCGCAGATGCTGACCACGTTGTTCCGCGTTCCAGCTATCGGGCTGGCGATGTACCACATGGCCTATTTCAAAAACAAGAAATTCGCCAAAGGGATGATCCTGACCGTGGTACTGACGGCGTTTCTCGGCAATATCACCGAGCCGCTTGAGTTCTCCTTCCTGTTTATTGCGCCGCAGCTCTTTGTTATCTACGCGATCTTGTGCGGCCTGCTAACCATTCCTCTGCAAATATTGGACGTCTCGATTGGCTATATTCGCGGCACCATCTTTGACTTCGGCATCTTCGGGCTGATGTACGAAAACACCCACTGGCCGAACCTGCTGCTGCTGGGCGCGATTAACTTTGTGGTGTTCTATGGCGTGTTCCGCTACGCCATTGGCAAGTTTGATATCAAAACGCCTGGGCGTGAGAAAGAGATGGCGGACAGCGCGCTGCTCAATAACAAAGAGTACGACAAGGTGGCGGAGCTGGTCGTCGAAGGGCTGGGCGGTAGGCAGAACATCAAGCGGGTAGAAAACTGTGTGTCGCGGCTGCGTATCGACCTTGGCGACCAGAAGCTGATGAACATGGAGTTGCTCAAAGAGGCCGGTTCATTGGGGACCTTTATTCCCTCCAGCAACCATATTCACGTGGTCTTCGGGCCGCACGTCGAGTTTGTCCGTAACGCGGTAGACGACAATCTTGCTGGCATCCAGCAACGTTAAGAGGAACACAGCATGCGCGCACTTTATGATTCCAAAAGTAAAACCATCGACCATCAGGGTATGAAAGACCTTTTCACCCACGAGGCCAGGGTACAGTCATGGCTAGACGTGGAAGGCGCTCTGGCGATGGCGCAGGCTAAGGTCGGTATGATCCCTGCTGCTGCGGCAGAAAATATTGCCGCCAACTGCCAGTTGGAGCGGATCGATCTGGCGGAGATCGACCGATTGATGCGTCAGATTGGCCACGGATTTGTGCCTGTCATTAAGGTGCTGGTGAAGGCTTGTGATGCGGAAAGTGGCAAGTACGTGCACTACGGCGTGACGACCCAAAACATACAGCAAACGGCCCACCTGCTGATCGTGCAGAAATTCCACCGTCATCTGATGAAGTTTGTCGATGACACGCTGGTCAACCTGGCCCGCTTGGCGAAGACACATAAAAATACCCTGATGGCGGGGCGCACCCACGGCAAACACGCCTTGCCCATCACCTATGGCTATAAGGTTTCCGTGTGGATTTATGAGTTGCTGGCGGCGGTGGAACGTATGCAAGAGGCAGAAAAGCGTGTCTTCACCGTGATGATGGGCGGCGCGGTGGGGGCTTTTCACGCCACGGGGGAAGCGGGCAGAACGGTGCAGGATCTAGTCGCCGAACAGCTCGGAATGCATTCGATGCTGGTGCCTTCACGCAATGCCAGAGTGTTCCGCGCCGAGTACATCAGCAACCTGTGTTTGCTGGCAACCACCCTGCATAAAATTGCCGAAGAGGTTTATCAGACGTCCAGCGAGGAGTTTGGCGAAGTCTCCGAGGCGTTCACCAAAGGCACCGTGGGCAGCAGCACCATGCCGCAGAAGGTCAATCCCAAGCTGGCAAAGGGCATCATTGCCAACGCCCAGAAGCTATATTCGGTGATGACGGCGGTGCTCTACGTCTGCCCAAGGCCGTTTGAGGCGGACAGCTCGGCCTACTTTATCTTTGACGCCAGCCTGCAGGAAAGCATTGAGCTGATGGCCGAGATTATCCTGCGTGCGGAGGAACTGACGCGCACGCTGGTGATTAACCCTGAGCGGATGCATGACAACGTGATGCTGACGCACGGGCTGATCAACAGCGAGAAAATCATGATGAAGCTGGTGGATAAATTGGGTAAGGATCCGGCCCATGAGCTGGTTTACAACATGGCGATGCGCAGCACTCATGAACACCTCGAATACGGTGAAATACTAAGCCAGGATCCGGTCATGGCCGAAAACTTCACGGCGCAGGAGATTGCAGAGCTGCTGGATCCCGGAGCCTATACCGGCCTGTGCGCCGTCTTGGCCGATGAACTGGCAGACCGGGTCTTGGAGAGAAGCCATGAATGACCAGCGCTCCGGGGTTATCAAATCCAACCGGATCGTGTTCCCCGACGGTATCAAGGCCGGTTATCTATTGGTGCAGCAAGGGCAAATCAGCGGGTTCGCCAGCCACTTTTCCGGTAGCTGCATCGACCACAGTCATCGGATCATCATGCCCGGCTTTGTCGATATTCATGTGCATGGCTGGGGGCGGGGTTCGTTCGGCTACAAGGGCAATAAGGCGTCGCTGAAGTGGATGAGCCACGATCTGGTCAAGGTCGGCGTCACCTCATATCTGCCTACCTCCGGCACGATGCCAAATGATTTCCTGGAGACGTCGTTAGTGGAGGCCGCTGACTATATTGCCACGGCAACGCCAGCGGACGGGGCCGAAGCCATCGGTATCCATATGGAAGGCCCCTACATCAGCGAAAAACACCTCGGCATGCAGCGAGCTGACTGCCTGCAACGGCCAAGCGTTGAGGGATTCGAACGCTTTAACCGGCTAGCGGGGCAGAACATCCGCCTGATGACGCTAGCGCCAGAGCTGGAAGGAGCGTTGGATTTGATTCGCCATCTGCGGGTGAAGGGGATCACCGCGTCGGCTGGGCATACCGATGCCACCTTTGCTGAGGTTACGGCAGCGATAGAGGCGGGATTAAATCACTTCACCCACGCTTATAGCGGGATGCGTGGCTTCCATCACCGTGAGCTCGGGGTGGTTGGTGCGCTGATGTACTATCAGGATACCTATGCGGAAGTTGCGAAACAGAGCGGCATCACCATCAAACCGGAGGCATTTGATCTGCTTTATCGCCTGAAGCGCGATCGGCGCATGGTGCTGATGAGTGACTGTATGGGCTATGTGGATTTCCCGGAAGGCTATGAGTTTCACCATTACCTGCGCAAAGAGACCTTCCGTATCAAACAGGGGCAGTTAGAGATCACCTCAGACGGTGGCGATACGCGCCACGTTTGCCCCTGTGACTATGGTGCGGTGCAGCAACTGGAGATGAACTTTCTCGATTCGGTGAAGAACATCGTCGATCGTCTGGATAATGGCCTGGTGTCCGTCGCCAGCATCGCTTGCGAGAATCCGGCATTTCTGGCGGGGGCGCAGAGCCGGAAAGGGTCACTGTGCCCGGGGAAAGATGCCGATATTCTGGTGCTGGATGAAGGGTTGGATCTGGCGGAGGTCTACTGCCGGGGCGTTCGTCAGACACTGTAACCTTACCTAATGCACGGCCAACGTTGGTTGGCCGTTGTGCCCTCCCAATCCCCCCTAGCTAAAACTCTCAGTGGTACAACCTCAAAAAATTTCAGCGATTTTATTGATGAAGGCCGTCACATAATCTAATTATTTGATGGGCTGTAAAAAACTATGTTGATATTTATCAATATGTGTCAGTTCAAAAAGTGAGCAAACTGCGGGTGCTCGTTTGAAATGGTATACAAATCAATAAAAAAGGTGTGGCCAACTTGGCACAAAGAAATATTTCTGTGAGCATTATTGAAAGGAATATCAACATGAATTTGATTTCAAAGGTATTTTTTCACAAGGCTTTGCAAAAACCCAACAAAATAAATCAAAACCAGGGGAAAAAAATAACGCTTAACAAGTCACTCATTGCCTTGACCATTTCCGCCGCCATCTCGCCGATGGCCGGTGTAGCCACCGCAGCTTATGTGGAAACAGGGCAGATTGGCGATACAGCCAGTTGGGAAACAGAGGAATACAGCAGGGATTGGGGCATCACTGCGATGAAAGCATCCAGCGCCTATGCGCTGGGGTACTCTGGGCAAGGGGTTAACGTTGGCGTAATGGATTCTGGTGCTCTGTTATTTATTCATCAAGATCTTAACGGCGATCGCTTCCATGCAGTCCAGGCTAATGGCATCTACGGTTCGTCCGGTTTGCGTTACCCACAGTCGGCACCGGGGTTACAGGGCGAATATATCGAGGGTGAAGCATTTGATATCAGCGGCCAATGGGTAGCCGGTGTTAACGATGGCCATGGAACCCACGTAACCGGCACCGTTGGGGCTAATCGTGATGGTGAAGGCATGCACGGTGTTGCCTGGGGTGCCAATATTTATGTCGCTAATACCGGCGGCACAGATAGCAATAACTATGGCCCGTTCCAAGATTACCAGTACTTCTATACCGGTTGGAAAGCGCTGGTTGATTCCGGTGCAGAGGTGATTAACAACAGCTGGGGCACCAACATTCGTATTGTCGACAACGGGTCAACCGGCAGTGATGGTGGCAATACCGGTGTGCATATACCTGCCAATAACATGACCCAGTCAGAATATGAGTACTTTTATTTCAATAAAGTCTATGGAGACAATCCGTCCTTTGTTGATGCTGCCTATGATGCCGTGAAAGGCACCACGGTGGTGCAGATATTTACCACGGGCAACCGCGATTTTGCCAATCCATTCTATCGTGCACTTTACCCTCATTATCACCCTGAAGCAGAGCAGCACTGGATTGCTGTTGCCGGGTTGCAACGGGTAACCGGTACCGATAAATACTCCCTCTCTTATACCTGGAATGAGGCTGGCGAGGCCAAATGGTGGACCGTGGCTGCGCCGGGAAATGGCATCTATTCAACCACGGTGAATGCGACAACCGGGGCTCCGGGCTGGGGAAACTCATCAGGTACCTCCATGTCGGCTCCCCATGTGGCTGGTGCCATGGGCGTACTGCTATCACGTTATCAGGACATGAGCGCTCTTCAGGTTCGTGATGTGATGTTCACCACTGCCAGCCACCAGAACCCAGACGGCAGTACGCTGGCCAACTGGACTGCGGCTGACGGCGTTCCCGATGTTCGCTACGGCTGGGGAGTGCCAGATCTTGATAAAGGGATGTATGGGCCCGGTCAATTCCTTGGCAAGGTTGAATACAACATGGCCACAACACCGCTTGATGTCTGGAGTAATAACATCAGCCAGCAAGCGCTGGATGCGCGTAAACAAGAAGATTTGGCCTGGCTACAGAACTATAAAAAGCAGGGTATTGCGGCTGGTGGAGCCTATGAGCTGGGTAATAGCTTCGTAGTCAATGACGGTAACAGCGATCCGACGGATCATATCGTTAGCCAGGAGGATGCGGATAAATGGCGGCAGGATTATTACGCTGCGCGTGCTGCTGCTATTGAGTCCAAAATTGACGCCGATCTCTATACCGGTTCCCTGGTTAAACTCGGTGCGGGTACGTTGGTCATGACCGGTGATAACAGCTATCAGGGGAATACCACCGTGGAGAACGGCGCCCTGTATGGCTTCACTGAATCCTTTGGTAGCGGCACCGTGGCGGTGAATGGCGGTAAGTTCGGGGTCATTGGCCACTATAACGATACGTTTACGCTGAAGGGGCCACTGACATCGACAGCAAGCCATAAGGCCAATATTGACGTCAATGCCGGGGGCACTTACGTCGTCAGCACGGATGAACATGTCAATGTGGGTCAGTTGACCTTTAACAACGGTTCGATGATTACGGTGGGTTCCAACGACAGGGATGTATACGCAGACGTGTTTAATAATGGCACCGTCGCTGTTGGCACGGTCACCGCTGATGCCTTAACCGGTGTTGATAAGGCCATTGCCACACCTCAGTACGCGTTCTTCAACACCCAGGTCGAGGTTTCTGGTAATGCCCTCACCGCCAGTTTTGGCCGCAATGATGATGTGACGTTTGCCTCTTACGCTTCAAACCACAATGGCCGCTCTATTGCCAATACGATTGAGGGCACGGGTAGGGGGACGCTTTTCGACTCCTTGCTGATGGCATCTGGTGAACAGGTTAGTAATACCTACAACTCACTCGGCAATGATATGTACCTCAATACGCAAAATGCCAGCATCGTTAATTCAATGACGATGTCCCGTGTTATCAAGGATCAGGCGGTTGGCATAGGTGGAGGGCGTTATGTCGAAACGGCCGATGGTTCGGGCCGCTTCTGGATGGCACCTATAGGTAGCTGGTCTAATGTGGATTACGGCCAATCCAGCATGGACGTCGATTTCTTCGCGGCCTTAATCGGCAGTGAAATCGATGTAAGCAGCAGCACTAAACTCGGGCTGTACTTCGGGGCGGGTAGCACCGATTTCAAAGGGGGAAGCAGCGGTAAAATCGACAGTGACGACCTGCACTTCGGGGTTTACGGCGTCTCTAAAATCGCTGATGTGGCTTCGCTGAATTATGGTGCGATGTACACCAAGCAGGATCGTGATGCTAATCGTACTTTGAGTGTTCTCGATCAGGTTGGCACAAATTCTGTTTCCCCAAATGTGGATATTACCCAGCTGTTTGCAGAAGCGGCCTATTCAGGATTCAATACCGATAGCTATTCCGTTGAGCCTTATTTCGGTGTCAGCTGGATGCATATCAAATCCGATGGCTATGTGGAAACGGTTAACAACATGGTGTTTACCACCAACGTTGATAACCAGGATCTGCAGGTCACCACCCTTGGCGTGCGTACCGCGGTGCCATTTACCTTGGCTAACCTGGATATGGCAGTGAAGGGCGATCTGTATGGTACCCACTTCTTCGGTGACACCACTCCAGAAGCGACAATGTCTCTTGCCGATAGCGGAGTAGCAAGGATCCAGGGGGGCAAATTGTCTAACCTGGTTGGCGTGGGGTTAGGTATTGAAACCAAGCTCGGTAAAGCGACCACCTTCGGTCTGTCATACACCGGTGCCTATAATAGCGATATCACCTCAAACGGTTTTTACGCCAAGTTAAAGATCGATTTCTAGAGTGATTACGCGATAAAACAACCACCGGCCAAGGCTGGTGGTTGTCCTGATCAAATGAAAAAGTCAGGGTATCTCTGTTCTAGCAGGGCGCGCAGTTGCTGACGATCCAATCCCTCAATCTCCTGAATAAATCCCTCTGCCGGGATCTTCTTCTTCGCCCGGGAAAGCCCGTGCTGGCTGAGCAGCGAGATATCATCGCGGCTGAGATAGAAATTCACCTTGATGTAATCCAACTGATAATACTTCAGATAGCTCGAGATTTTATTGGTGAAGGTGATCAGCAAATCAAAGGGGATCTGCTTGAGCGTGTGTATCTCATTGATATTCACGTAGCCGACAATCTCAATATGGAAGTGCGACTTCAGCACCTCCTTGAAATAACCCACCTTACTTTCCGAAGAGTTGGTCACGATAATAACGCGTTTTTTCTCCTCGCTGTGGACTCTGTTTTGCAGCTCGTATTTCTTCAGGATCAACACCAGCGTGGACAGATGCACCGGTGAAAAGGTGGTTTGATAGTGCTGCGCGATGGGGGCGGTGGCCTGGGCGACGCCCTGATAGAGCTGGGCGTGCCGGGTCTGCACCTGATGCAGTTTTTTATCGTCAAAGTAGAGATTGAACTTGTTTTGTACGATGGTCGAATAGACGAACTGGTAGATCTCGGCGAAGAAGGGCGAACGGTTGTGGATTTCTGCCCGTAGCAACGGGGTCAGGGTTTCACAAAGGCGGCCAACGAGCGTAATCAGCGTGGGGTCGTAGATATCGAACGGCCGCCAGGTGTAGGTCAGGGAGGAAATCAGCAGGTCGAGGAAGCGGTTTTCGTGCTCGCCATCCAGCAACCCAAAGTCAGAGGATTGAATAAAGCTCAGGTTATCGCTGTGGGTAATGAAATGCCCGCGCCGCATGCGATGTAGCGCAATGCTCATATACACCAGGAAGTATTTTTTGCTGTTATAGCCTAGCGTGATCCGCTGGCTCAGCCGCTGTTGGTAAAGCTCGGCAGCGGCACTGATTTCCTGTTGGCACACCTTTAAGAACTGCGTGGCAATGGAGCGATTAATCGGCTCGTTGGCCTTGTGGGGCACCAGCAGGTGATCTTCGCCGATCTCGATGGTTTTCAGGATCGTCAGGCAAATGGCGATGCGCAGCAGGATCTCGTCGCCATCCAGCCGCGATCCCTGTTTGGGAATGGCGGTAACGGCGAGATGATTGGCCTGTAAAAATGCCGACAGCGCCTGGTTATCGTTTTTGAGCGTGGTTGGGCTGACGTTAAACTTGCGGTAATACTCGCTTTTGTTCACCACGTCCTGCAGGCATAGCGCCACGCTGAGATCTTTAATGCGTTCATCGGCGGTGGTGATGTAGCGGTTAAACGGGATCTGTTCCAGAAAGGCGATATATTCCCGGTAGCCGATCGCCGTGACGATCCACTGCCCATCGATATGCAGGTGGCAATCTGGGTCCAGGAACTCGTTGAGCTCCTTCATGGAGCGCTTCAGCGTCGACGTGGTTTTGCCAAACCTGGAGATGACATCCTCGATTAACACCGGGCTGTGTTCCTGAATATATTTCAATAATGACAGGTCAAAACTGTTCACTAAGGCATCTCAACGTCTGGTCTGGAGTCAGATAGTTGAGGGTATAGAAATTCGCGGGGATTGTCTGTGAGCTGGGTGGGTAAGGTGAGCGTAGTGGCACACTGAACACCTAAAAATCACATTAATTTAAATCTAATTGAGTATTATGTTATAAATACTATCTGCTATCAGAAAATGTAATCCTATCAAGTGGGGGGAATACACTAAATATTTCGGAGCACTTTATATAAGTCTTTCTCAGAAAAATAAAGATAAATTTGGTGGCAAGCATCTCGACAAATTAGTCCCCTAAGCGAGGTGCTCCTGTTGGGTTCTTGATAAAAAGTCGAGAAGGTAGGTATGCGGCCGCCTACCTGGCTCAAAATTTGGTCGAGTTCGCGGTCTGGGAGCGTCCTTTCCGATGTCTGCCCTTTTCGGAAGCTACTATGTCTGACACAAGAATGTGGCTTCCGTTCTCTGTTAAAGTCGAAATCCCCGTACAAAAATAATTCCATTTTGCTCGGCACCTCGGTTGGACATTTTTTCGATAGCGCCGATTTATCCAGGTACGCCATGCGGCCGCTGGCACTGAACGGGGCTAGCCCCACACACGACATGTTATGCACTGGTCCGATGCGATCGGACTTTATTGAATAAATAAGATTTAGATAACGGATCCTCCTATCAGTCATTTACTAAAATAATCCGTACACTTATGGCTATAGCCTCACCAACCTGCGCATCATAGTCTCGTAGAGTAAGAATAATTGACCGATTCGATTTACTCAGCAAAGCCGATACTATTTGCTGTAGTATATTTCAAAACTACTTGTCTATTCCTTTCAAAAATAAGGTCCTTTAATGGCATAATATCTTGAATATTTCTAACGCCAAGTTTTCTAAAAGCATTAATTTTATGTGCATAAACAGTTTTTTCAGATAATTTTAACTGCTTGGCAGTTACAAAAACTTTTGTGCCATGTAGTGTGTCAATTAAAATTACCCGTTCTCTTTCTGAAAGTTTATTATATTGTTCCTGGTAATATATATCACTACTGATGGTTTTTAAAACAGCATGAAATAATTGCTCCAATGATGCGCGCTCATCTATGGATTTATTAATATTACAAATTACACCTAGCTTTAAGTTGCTTGAACTGACTAACAGTAACTTTATTTTTCCACTAAGCTTTAATACCTGCAAGTTTAATGACGGAGTTACTTTGTAGAAATGAAAAATAACCAAATCATTGAGGTTTAAATCATCAAGATATCTTTTGTTATATGGACTAACTACATTAACTACGTAACCTTTTTCTTCTAAAAAAGCGACCACCCCTCCGCTGAAATAGATATTTTCAGTAAATATATGTATTCTCATGATTAGATACCTCTGTAGAAAAAAAACATACTTAAAAAGTATGGGTATAGTGTTGTTAGCCACAGGTGTGACAATATTAATTTAGGATGAATGCTATTTAAATAGCACATTTTCACCCATTATTATTTTATAAGGTGAAGATAAATTTATTAGTCATAACTCAACGTGTAATTCTCAACCGATATTACAGGGCCTCCATTGAGTACTCCACCGTTATTTATCGATAGTAACCACTTCGAGTTTGCCGTGATGACGAATAGCCTCGCGAAAGAAGCGCAAGGCGACGGCAGCGCCCCGTTTGGCAGTCAGCAGGAAGTCGTTGGTCTGGCCTGCTGTATCCATCGCGCGGTACAGATACTTCCACTGTCTTTTAACTTTAATGTAGGTGTCGTCCATGCGCCACCAACGAGCCACGGTACGTTTATGTCGGCGGAAGGCCTTATCCAAAAACGGTACCAGGCGAATAACCCAGCGGTGAAGAGTGGAATGGTCAACAATAACGTCGCGCTCCGCCATTATCTCTTCGAGATTGCGCAGGCTGAGGGCATAAGCCAGATACCAGCGAACACATTGAATAACAACATCGAAGAGAGTTAGTGCCAGCGTTTGAAAGCTTTGAGGATTATAGGCAGGCAACATCTTAAAAAAAACAGCATGTTGCCTGACGACGCCTTAATGCGACAGAACCCTTTTGCTTTGCCGCGGGATACCACTACAGGATCAGGTATGAAGTGATCCGATCCTGATAGCAGTCAGAAATTCTGATTTATTCACCAAAGCCAAACATAATTTCAAACACAACCAAAAACACATAAACAACGATCAATAGGCATTAGTCGATACCGTCCCTGTTTCATCATGCAATCTATTATCCACACTTGAGATACGAAAAAAAGGCTAAACTACTTAGCCAGATATTCACAAATGCACAGCTAAGATTAAATAGTTTAATTTCCAGTATTATCAATGAGTTAATTTAGTCTTAACTGTGTTATTAACTGCGTGTTAAGATTTTATCTAGGAATTGTCTAATACCTCATAGTAAACTATACTATAGTCATTGTAACGAAGAAGACCAACAAGAGTATTCAAGGTATATCACAATGTTTAATGTCATATTCAACAACATCATCCATTACAATGCGGAGGAAGGGACATTATGCCGCCTTGACAATCCTGAAAACGTATTAAAACTCTACTACTCCGCTAATAGGTGTTTACAGATTTTGATTGAAGCCTATCCTACCCCGGTACTTCAGCGTTTTTTCCTAGAAAATGTGTGGGAGAAAAATGATCAATCTGCTACTGCAAACACTTTTTATCAATGCATATCTACCATACGAAAAGCATTTTCAAGCCTTTCACTTATTGAGGATGTAATCATAACCATACCCCGAAAGGGCGTCTGTATATCCACTAATATATCAATTGATGTATTGAATACTAATGTTGTTACAGAACAAAAAAAGTTATCAACGAACTCTGGAGGTTATTTTAGAAAAAAAACATTCATCACTTTAACTATAATAAGTATGATTCCCATTATTGGTCTATTCTATGTGAGTATATTACATCAAGAAAAACAGAGTAAACTAAGTAATATCTATAAAAAAATAGGTGGTTATCAAAAGTGTGCTATTTACATCGACAAAAGTGAAACTACTGATATGGAAAACATTCTAAATGTTATCAGTAAACAAAATGTAAAATGTGATACAAAGGCAAACATCTACTATTCCTCAATGAAATCCCCTATCAAGGAGTCAGCCATTGTTTGTTATGAGGAAAAACAGGGGAAATGCATCTCTATTTACAGAGTAAATTAAAATGTTTAAAAAAAAATATATCTATTTAATTTTTCTTTCTTTTATTATGGTGGTGTCATTGACTTTTGGTGAAATTCTTTTTCACAATAAAAACCAGAGCAATTTATCATGCATTTCAATATTAAAGCTTTATTCTTTAAAATCGAAAGAAAATGAATTTATTGATGGTATTTATCATTTTGAAATGGCGGATGGCAATGGGATAATTACTATTAACGTTGATGTGCTTACAGCAAAAGGAGAACTATCACAGCATCACGTCAGTTATACGTTCAACTACACCCAAAAAATTAACAGTTATACATTAAACAATATAAAGTACAGTTCTAAAATTCATGATGTTGGAGATTACAGTCTTTCCGATCCCATTTTGATGGAGATATTGGATCAGTACATCATTAATGCAAAAGATAATTTAACGTTTAGGGTGGTTAAAATGAAGGATTCCGGTTACTTATTTTACACAAACAAAATCCCATTAATGATGTGCATGGAGGAGTTAAGGTAGGTGCGCATTCACTTTTATTCTTTTGGATTTTAAAATCCAGGGCCTGCATCTGCTGCAGTTTGTAAAACCCCGTAATATAAAAAAGTGTAGGACAGTCATCATCAAAAGGCCCGCCAAAGCTTGGGGGGGGTCAATAGGTGCTGCGAAAACGGGAGAGACCATAGATTCTGTGACCTGCTGTTCAGTGAGCATGACATTTATCTTTTCTGCACGAACTACGTCTTCACACGGCAAGATTGGTAAAGTAGTAACCAAGGTGCAGGAACAGGAGTGACAACACGGGAGAGGTGATGATAACCAAGGCATTTTATTTGAAATATGTAATATACGGCTCTCTGTGGAGGGCTTGGCCGCGTATGTCTATTATACCTGTTTCAATCAGGGGTGGAGTGACCATATCCCAGTAGACAGTTTTTGTCCTCACGGCGAGGCTTTTCGAAGGCCTCCGCACTTACGCCACCGAGATGACTGTGGCCGGTTTCTGCTACACGCTTCACCGACTTCATGCAGATCGCAGTGAACCCTGCGATAACCCTAAACACTGCTGCTCAGTGATCTGGCGGACTAAATTTAGGGGGGTAAATCGTGGTGTGCCCATAGACTCCTCCTATGCTCAAAATATAGGCCAGATTTTTCGACGGGCTCGGGGCACTCCAGCTTAATGGGAAATGATTTTTCACTAACCCTATAACAACGTTCTAAACTCTATTGAGACAGAAGTTATCCCACGTTCCTTTGGAGATAAGGGGGGATCATCTATTAGCCATAAATAATAAACGCTACCTGGTTCAGGGATCCGAGAGGGCATTACTGATGTTAGATCCAATCAAAAGAACATTCTTGGCCACATGTCTGACCGGCCTCCTGCTCCAACCCTCATTATCCGTTGCTCAATCGACAATGACCCTCTTCGAGGATGTGCGGATCTTTGACGGCACAAGTTTAACTGCCAAGATGAATGTGGCCATTGAAGGCAATAAAATTACTCAAATTTCTTCCCAACCGATTAGTTCACCCACTGATGCAGTGCATATCGCTGGTAATGGTCAAACATTGATGCCTGGCCTTATCGACGCTCACTGGCATACCTTTATGGTGCGCCCTACCATGGCCCAGGCATCAATGGCTCCGTTAACTTTTATTACTTTGCTGGCCGGTGCTGAAGCTGAGTCAACGCTGATGCGTGGATTTACCAGCGTTCGCGATTTGGGGGGCCCAGCGTTTGGCTTAAAACTCGCTATTGATAATGGCGTCATCAAAGGGCCACGCATCTGGCCATCGGGGGCAATGATTTCACAAACGGGTGGGCATGGTGATTTTCGTATGCTTTCAGAGATACCGTCTACCCCTGACCAATTGAGCTATCCAGAGCGAGTTGGCATATCAGCGATAGCGGATTCATCCGATGAGGTTCGCAAGCGCACCAGAGAGCAATTATTGCAAGGAGCCAGCCAGATCAAGCTGACCGGGGGCGGCGGCGTATCTTCTCCCTATGGCCCGATAGATACGGTACAGCTTAGCGTCGATGAAATTCACGCTGCAGTCGAGGCCGCTGCAAATTGGGGGACCTATGTGACAGTCCATGCATACACCCCGGAAGCCATTCGTAATGCCATTCAGGCCGGTGCAAAAGTCATTGAACATGGTCAACTGGCAGATGATGCCACGGCAAAGCTGATGGCAGATACGGGGATATGGTGGAGTTTGCAGCCTTTTTTGGCTGACGAAAATGCCAATCAACTGCCCGATGCCGCCGGACAAGCCAGGGCAGCACAAGTGTTTGCCGGAACGGATAATGCCTATCGCTTGGCAAAAAAATACGGTGTGAAAGTCGCATTTGGCACGGACGTGTTATTCGATGCGCATTTGGCAGCCAGGCAAGGCTCTCAGCTTTCTACCATGACCCGGTGGTACACCCCAGCCGAAGTGCTAAAAATGGCGACGGCTGATAATGCACAATTGTTGGCACTATCAGATCGACGCAACCCCTATCCAGGAAAACTGGGCGTTGTCGAAGTCGGCGCTTTAGCCGATTTATTACTGGTCAACGGCGATCCGCTAGCTGATATCGGCCTGCTGGCCGATCCTGGTAAAAACCTGACTGTCATTATGAAGGACGGCCAGATAGTAAAAAACCAACTGGTGGCGAAGTGAGTTTTCTTATAGCGAGGTTTGATGTCCATTAGTGGAAAACACGCAGTAAGAACATAACCTTATCATCTTCTGTGAGCTGGATGGTGTGGTGAGCTCTTATCTCATTACCTTTGTATGGCCGATGAGTCCCCCTTGTATCATCCAATAGAGCAACTCGCTATTACGTCGGAAGTTGAGCTTTTTCATGACAGAACGTTTATGTGCACTGACCGTTTTCACACTCAGATTCATATAATTTGCTGCCTCAGTCAGACTCCGACCCTGTTTGAGGTAACCTAATACCTCGTATTCACGATGGGTGATCGTTTGAGCTAAAGAGACATCAGATACCGGGTCTGAAGAGTGGGGATCGATAGATCGTGCTTGTTCAACCATATTCAACACCAAGTTCATCGATTGATGCCGGTATAAGATACCGTCTTTTCTTACATGACACTTTTCGTTTTTATCACAGATGGCAAAAACAAGAGGTTTAGCCGTGCTGTGTAGATATCGGTAGTAGACACCCGGGATACCATAACGGTTAGCATGAAATAAGATATCTATCGAGGGCTTGGAAGCCTTCTCATCAATGAACCTTACGCGGGTATTTTTTCTGAGGTAAAAATCAGCAAGTAAATGGCGTAGTCCGGATGTAAAGTACTGATTATCATCAACTATTGATATTTTTAACGTTTCTTTCATAACCTATATCCTTGCTAGCTTTCGGGCAAAGTACATATTTGACCCCGGCGAATTTTTATTACTTTTCCTGTGTTTTTAAATCAGGTTAGTCATGATTTTGAGAACCATGGAAATAAAAACTTCTGTTGTTCAGTGTAGGGTTTTAATTTTGCCAAGAGGTTACCTGAACTGTGGAACAGTTTGCAATTTAATAGAGTTTAAGTCGAAAATTAAGTTGATTATTTTGCATGTGGAATTTTTAAGTTTATTAATTTAATTTTTTAAAGTTAAGTGTGAATTTTTATAACTTATGTGGTTGATGTATATATACCCGTGTTTTTTAAGTTAATGCAGTTAATCGCTTACCGAGAGTAAGCGATTTGACATGTCGGAGATGTAAATTGTGTTAATCGTGATATTCTGAAAGTACGCAAACAAAGAATGGATTAGATAGTCCCTGGAAAAAAACTGCATTTTTATTCATTTCTTTCAATTCTGTATAGAACTCGACTCCAGGAATTTCAGGCAGAATATATTGCTGCCATGACGCCTCTGGAACATTGTCGCCTGGGGAAACAACCTCTCGCGTGATTGTTGTTTTTTTCATGCCATTTAATTCTGAGTGTTTGTGAGTAAAAATAACTTTCCTATTAACCAGGTATTGCTGATTATCTTGTGTATACGTCCCCGTCATCTCTAATAAACCTTCACCACGTATAGTAAATATGATGCTGGCAAACAAGTTGATATCAATATCTTTGTTGTGCCGTTCGATATGTGAGATAAGTTGAGCATCACAGCGGAAAGGTTGCTTGCTAGGAGCATTAAGGTGATGGCGATAGTAGATATAACCGCATATAAAAACAATGGCTAGTAACGCAAATAATATTTTTTTCATTTTAGCCTACTTAACATATTTATAGTTTGTGCAGTTTCGATAGTGAGTGCTGTCACGATTTTTACAAACAGACATAAAGCTTATCTTCATCTTAGCATTGTTATTTCGAGTGTCTGCGTAATAGATGTCGATACTCTCTTGTGTACAATCGATTTTTTCACTTTCCATCCTATTGGTAACCGATTTAATAAAGTCGGCAGGAGGCTTGGCGGTATTTAAACTATAGATATTACACTCGCCTATTGCGGTCACCAAAGGAACAGCATCACTTTTAGGTAAGAGTATGAAAGCCACTCCTGCCGCAGAGGCTAGAAGTAATGTAATTACAATAATGATAATATTTAACTTAACTGTTTTTCTGATCTTCTCTGTTCGACTTTCTGGCTGAGATAAAGTTCGCTCATTTATCAGCGTGGTGGGTTCATCTACGATGACCGTGCTCCTTTCCTCTATCGTCACTTCTTTTAATATTTTTTCAGCTTTTACGACAGGATGAATTTCCGCCTCCATTCTAAAGCCAACTTTGGGCACGGTGACGATAACATCACTATCGAGCCCCAGATTGACCAATGCTTTTCTTAACTCACTAATGTGGTTGCTTAAATTAGCCTTTGAGGCGGCGAAGCCATAATTTACCCACACGTTTTGAATGATGACATCTTTAGAAAGGGTATTCCTGTTGTTCTCAATGAGCTCACATAACAGACGGCTTGCTGGTTTGGTTAACTCAATGGACAGCAGGGTGTCATTTTTCAAGGCTAGGACCCTAGTACCAGGATCAAAAGTAAGGTTTAAATTTATTATGTATTTCATAGTGTTGGTAAGTAATCCTTAGTGTCAAAGTTACATCAAAGCTTAACGTCGTTTCAAAGAATAAGAATAGTCTCTGATTTTATGTTTTGGGGAATTTAGTTGAGATATATGGCTTGAGTCAACAGTTTGCTGAAATTATTTTTTTTAATAATAAGTTATCGTTTCTTAAGGGGCGTGGGATCCTGCTTGAGGAGGGTTTTTTCTTATTTGTCAAAGCAATATGCTTATAATTTCGTAATATTTAGTTATAAATTCTTTTTTATTGTTGTAAATCAGCTTAATTATCTTTTTAGGTTTGGCGGGGGTAACATATTTCCAGTCGCCGATACTTATTCATAAACGACAAGCGTAGTAGCGAATACCGGTCTTCTCAAGACTCCGGCTCTGCGCCAGTTAATGAATGGCTATGGTGATAAACATATAGGATAAAACTGTTTTATTAAGGATATAGTAAAATGAAATTGAATAAGATCATGATGGCGGCGGTATTGGCATTTGGCACTATTTCTGGTGCACAGGCTGCAGATCAGGGCCACGGTAAAGTGACTTTCACTGGCTCAATTATTGATGCTCCGTGCTCTATTGATCCGAACTCTATCGACCAGACGGTTGACTTGGGTGCAGTTTCCAACGTGTCTCTGCTTAATGGCGGAACTTCTGACCCTAAGCCTTTTGAAATTCACCTGGAAAAATGCAGCCTGGCAACCGCAAAAACGGTCACCGCTACTTTTGATGGCGCACCAGGTAAAAATGGTCTGTTGGGTATTACCGGCGAAGCTAAAGGCGCAAGCATTGCAATTATGGATGGTAGCAATAACCTGGTTGCTCTGGGTAAACCGACTGGGGGTCAACTGATCAGCGCGGGCGCTACAGAAGCAACGCTTGCATTTAGCGCTTATCTGAAAGGTGACGGCGACAAGATTGATATTGTCCCAGGTAAGTTCCATAGCGTTACTAACTTCATTATGGACTATAAATAATCGGTCCTGGCTACAAGATAAATCGTGCATACGGGGTTACCCCGTATGCATTCTTGTCAAAGCTAGTTCAGAGGATATAAGTTGAATGGAAAAGGTGTTACCTCGTCATTTGGCGTTTTGCCTGTTGGTACTGTTACCGTTAGAAAGTTGCCCGGCGCTGGCATCTGGTTGGGGACGGGTCAATATGCAAGGTGCCGTGATTGAAACCGCCTGCGCCATTGATACTGAAAGCAGTGACCAGACAATTGACATGTCTCTATTACCGTTGAGCCAGATAATTCGTGATGGACAAGGTTTGACCCGTCCTTTCAGGATCCGCTTGGTTAATTGTGTGCTGGGGCATATAGACAAAAGTCAGCCAGATTGGCAGCGCTTTCAGGTAACGTTTGATGGCCGTATGGATAATGGCTTTTTCGCTGTTGATGGACAAGCGCGTGGTATCGCATTACAGCTGAAAGACAGCAGGGGAAATACCGCGATCCCTGGTGAGCCGTTACCTGCAATGAGCATTATTGAAGGGGACAGACAGTTGAATTACTCCTTGCGCCTGGTGAGTAATTTACAGGTGCTGCGTGTTGGTGAATATACCTCAACCATTCGCTTTAAAATGGATTACTACTGAAGAAAAGCCATGGTTGAAATGGACTTATGAACCCTCTCTCTTTTCAACAATGAGTAATGTAAAGAAAAATTAATTCCATAAGCTATGGAAGGGTCTGCTTCGTCTTAATAGCTGTAATGTGAATAATAAAAGGGATTGATGAAGCATGATGATATCGAACTGGATGTTATTACCTTTTCGCCCACGTGTATTGGGCGTTTGTATAGCCTGTGCGCTAGGGAGTGGTGGGCATCATGCCAGTGCGGCGGAAGTCCAGTTCAATACGGACGTGCTGGATGTTAAAGACCGAGGGAATATTGACCTTGGCCAGTTTTCCCGCGGCGGTTATATCATGCCGGGCGATTACATGATGTTAGTGCGTATTAATAAACAGGAACTGCCTGAACAGCCTGTCATTTTTTACCCGGCAGAACAAGATGCCAACGACAGCGCTGCCTGCCTTAGCCCGGCAATGGTTGAACAATTTGGTTTAAAACCGGCAATAAAAGAAAAATTGACCTGGTGGAACCAAGGCGAGTGTTTGTCGCTGGGTAGCCTGCCAGGCACGGCTGCGCGTGCCGATCTGGGCAGTGCCAGCCTGACAGTGAGCCTGCCACAGGCCTATCTGGAGTATGCGGCAGACAACTGGGATCCGCCGTCGCGTTGGGATGAGGGTATTCCAGGATTACTCATGGATTATTACATCAACGGCCAGACACAACGCCAGCAGCAGCGCGGTGAGCAGGGATATAACGTGAGCGGCAACGGCACCATGGGCGCCAATCTGGGGGCCTGGCGATTACGGGCTGACTGGCAAATGCGGCTGGATCATCAGACCGGTAGCGGGGCAGGGACACGTAATAATTGGGACTGGAGCCGTTACTACGCCTATCGGGCTATTCCACGTCTGGGGGCGCAGTTGTCGGTTGGGGAGAACTTCTTGTACTCCGACATCTTTGACAGCTTCCGCTTTACCGGTGCCAGCCTGATCAGTGATGACAGCATGCTGCCACCGAACCTGCGCGGATACGCCCCAGAGGTGACCGGTGTGGCGCGTACCAACGCCAAAGTGGTGATCAGCCAACAGGGGCGGGTGTTGTATGAGACTCAGGTCGCGTCAGGGCCGTTCCGCATTCAGGATATTAATGATGCGGTGTCTGGGCAGTTGGATGTGCGGGTAGAGGAGCAGGACGGCAGCGTGCAGACGTTCCGGATCGATACCGCCAGCGTTCCGTATCTGACACGGCCAGGAACGGTGCGCTACAAGTTGGCGAGTGGTCGCCCTTCAGACTGGAAGCACAACACCAATGGGCCACTGTTCGGCACCGGTGAATTCTCCTGGGGGGTGAGCAACGGTTGGTCACTGTATGGCGGTGGCGTGGCAGGCGGTGATTACAACGCACTGGCGGTGGGGATCGGGCGCGATCTGATGATGTTTGGCGCATTGTCGTTTGACTTTACCCAGTCGCGTGCACGCTTGCCACAGCTGGAAGACAGCACGCTGACGGGGGGCTCTTACCGGCTGAGCTACTCGAAAAACTTCGACGAGTATGACAGCCAGGTGACCTTTGCCGGTTATCGCTTCTCGGAGCGGAACTACATGTCGATGAGCGAATATCTGGATGCGCGTACCTACGGCACACGCAATCAGAACAGCAAGGAGATGTATACCGTCAGCTTCAGCCAGCACTTCCGCGATCTTGGGTTAAGTGCCTACCTGAACTACAACCACCAGACCTATTGGAACAGTACGACCAACGATCGTTACACCCTGACGTTGTCGCGCAATTTTGACCTCGGCCGATTCCGTAACCTGAGCCTTTCCCTGACGGGGTATCGCAACAAGTACAACGGTGCCAACGACGATGGCATGTATCTGTCTCTGTCACTGCCATGGGGCGGCAATGGTTCGGTGAGCTACAACAGTAGCTACGATCGCAATGATAATAGCCATCAGGTGGGGTACTACGATCGTCTGGAAAATGGCGACAGTTACCAACTGAGTAGCGGTGTTACCCGCAGCGGTGGTACGGCGAGTGGTTATTACAGCCATCAGGGCTCGTTGGCCCAGGTGAATGCCAACGCCAGTTATCAGGAAGGCCGTTATTCGTCGGTAGGTTTGTCATTACAGGGCGGCGCGACAGCCACCATGAAAGGCGCGGCACTTCACCGTTCGGGCATGATCGGCGGTACCCGAATGCTGCTGGATACGGACGGTGTAGCGGATATCCCGATTGGCGGTTATGGCGCAGTGACCCGCACTAACCGATTTGGTAAAGCGGTGGTGACGGATGTCAGCAGCTATTACCGCAACCGGGTGAGCATTGATGTTAACAAGCTGCCAGATAATGCCGAAGCCACGCGTTCGGTAGTTCAGGCCACCTTGACCGAAGGGGCTATTGGCTACCGACGGTTTGAGGTGATTGCCGGTGAGAAGGCGATGGCGGTGATCCGCCTGGCGGATGGTTCAACAGCCCCATTTGGCGCCACGGTGAAAAACCACAAAAAGCAAGAGGTTGGTATCGTAAGTGACGATGGCAGCGTGTACCTGAGCGGCATTAATCCGAACGAAGAAATGACGGTGCATTGGAGTGGGCTGGCGCAGTGTGCGCTGACGCTACCGGCGCAGATCCCGCAGAGTGGCCTGACCGATCTCTTGTTGCCATGCCGGTTGTTACCGGCGAATGACAAGGCAGAAAACCTTGCCGGATGAATCAGCAGCAACACAAGTTTAGCCATTGTGGCAGGCGGATAAGGCCTCTCCCACGGCGGACCTATTTTTTAACGAATTGACAGAAGTCAGATAATGAGTGACCCACAATGAACGTAATGAGTAAGCGTATTTCCCCGCTGGCAGGCGGTTTGCTGTTAGGCGTGCTGGGCATGCAACAGGCACAGGCTGCGGTCGCGTTAGACCGCACCCGCGTGGTGTTTAACGGCGGCGAAAAGTCAGTCAGCCTGAGTATCAGTAACGAGAATAAGCAACTGCCTTACCTGGCCCAAGGCTGGGTAGAGGACGCACAGGGTAATAAAATCACCACGCCGTTGACGGCTTTGCCCCCATTGCAACGCCTGGAGCCCGGAGCAAAAAGCCAGGTGAAGGTGCAAGCGTTACCTGCGGCAAACCTGCTGGCGCAGGATCGTGAGACGCTGTTCTATTTTAACCTGCGTGAGATCCCACCAAAGAGCGACAAACCCAACACGTTGCAGTTAGCGCTGCAAACGCGCATCAAATTGTTCTATCGCCCGCAGGCGTTGAGCCACTCCCAGGGAGCTGCACCTTGGCAAGAGCAACTGACGCTGAGCAAGCAAGGTGACAAATATCTGGTGAATAACCCGACGGCGTATTACGTGACGATTGTCGATGCCAGCAGCAAACAAGGTGGGGCCAGCGCCAAAGGATTTGAGCCACTGATGGTGGCACCCAAAGGCAGTGAAACACTGAACGTGGGCGTATCGGTGCTGGGCAATGCGCCGGTGCTGACTTACGTGAATGACTACGGTGGTCGTCCACAGCTGCAATTTACCTGTAGCGGAGCCAACTGTCAGGCCAAGCCAATCAAACAAAGCTGATAACCGGCACGGAAAAGGAAGCGGAGCATGCAACAGCAAAAATGGAAAGGTACTGATCTGTCGCGCCATGGGCGGCCGTGCCTGCTAGTAAAGGCGGCAGCGGTCTTGACGGTGCTGGCACTGTTACCTGCCGCTCACTCTGCGGATAACTGGAATGTCGACGGTGCCAATGGCGTGTTGCGTGTGCATGGTGCGCTGGCGGAGAGCGCCTGCCGGTTGGAAATGGAGTCGGCTTATCAAGACGTATGGTTAGGGGAGACCGGCACCGCCCGTTTGGCACAGATTGGTGCTCAGGGTACTCCGGTGGTTGTGCAATTGCGCCTGCGGGATTGCCTGCGCAGCCCGGCAAATAACCGTGATGAGCGTAGCGGCAATCTGCTGTGGGCCCCCTATCAGCCTGCCGTATCGGTGAGTTTTAGTGCGCCAGCAGACGTGAATAACCCGCAACTGGTCAAGGTGCGTGGTGCCTCTGGCTTGGCATTACGGATGAGCGATTCACTTGGCCGTGATATTCGCCTGGGCAGCCGCGGAGCACCGCTGATGATCGCCGCAGGGCAGGACACGCTGAATTACACCGTGACCCCGGAACGCACGCGGGCACCGCTACAGGCGGGAGCTTATTCGGCCCAACTGAACTTTAAGCTTAATTATGACTAAAGGGGGCAGCATGGCAACGGAAAGGGCGAGCAGGCCAGGGCAAATGCTGTGTGCCGCATTGATGGTTCTGGGGTTGGGGGCAGAAGCCGCAACCAGCACCATTACGGTCAAAGTGACTATCACGGCGCCGCCTTGCGAGATCAACAACAACAAGCTGATTGAGGTTGATTTTGGCAATGATGTACTGACGACGCGGGTGGATGGCACCTATAAAAAACGGCCGGTGCCGTATTCCGTACAGTGCAAAGGCGGCTCGTCAAACGCGGTGAAGATGCTGATTGAGGGCAACGGGGCTTCATTTAATAGCCAGGTACTGACCACCAATAAAACCGATTTTGGTATTGAGATACGCAGTAAAGGCAGCCGATTACCCATCAACAGTTGGTTAGATTTCACCTATCCGAATTGGCCAGAGCTCGAGGCCGTGCCGGTCAAACGTGCGGGTGCCACGCTGACCGGTGGCCCCTTCTCTGCAGGGGCAACGATGAAGGTGGAGTACCTATGATGATGAAAAGCTATTCAGGCCTGGTTCTGTTGCTGGCAAGTGGGTTCTTGAGTGGGGTGAGCCAGGCGGCAACGAATATGAAACTGTTCGGCACGTTGATTGAACCCCCAGCCTGCACCATCAATGACGGTGGCAAGGTGGATGTTGATTTTGGCAGCCGAGTGGGCGTGAAAAAGGTGGATGGCGTGAACTACCTGCAACCGATGAATTACCACATCACCTGCGATCCAAATGCCAATGCCTGGGATATGACGCTGGAAATTATTGGCACACCGGCGGATTACGACAAGGCGGCGGTGACCAGCGATGTGAATGATCTGGCGATTCAGATTAAGCAAAACGGTATCCCGTTTGAATTGAACAAGCCGATACCGATTAGATTGACCAGCCCACCCACGCTGGAAGCGGTGCCGGTCAAGCGACTGGGATCAACGCTGAAAGAAGGGCCATTTGAGGCTACCGCGACCCTGAAGGCGGTATATCAATGAACGGGCGAATGATGCAGTTAGTGCCGATGCTATGCGCATTGATGGCGCCCCTGAGTCAGGCGGCACAGACTCACAACGTTCGCCTGCACGGCGCTCTGGTGGCGGAGCCCTGCGTGATCCCACCGGGAGACGAGAACATCAGGTTGGACTTTGGCACGGTCATTGATAAATACCTGTACACCAACCAGCGTACTCACGGGCAGGCGTTTGAGATCCACCTCACGGAGTGCGATCTGAGCCTGGGTAAAACGGTAAAGGTGACCTTCAGCGGTGATGAGAATCCGCATCTGAAAGGGCTGCTGGCGATCGAAGGCGGCAGCGAGGCATCGGGTATTGCGATTGGTATGGAAACCCAGGCAGGGCAGCCATTGCCCCTGAATAAAGGGGGGGAAGGGTATCGCTTGGTCAGTGGCAACAATACCTTGACGGTATTGGCCTATGTGCAGGGTGAGCCGAACGCGATAGCTAGCCGTACCATTGAGCGCGGACGATTTAGCGCTATCGCCACCTTCAGCCTGGAATATGAATAAGGCGGAGTCTGATTGGTTGGTGGCCTATGCCTGGCTGGAAAAACGTCGCAGGCATGCACCACCTAATGCGGACGTTTGGCACCTGCGTTTCCATTGGCCCCAACGGGGCGAGGCGCTTTACCGGCAGGTATGCGGCGGCGTTTATCGCTTGCAGCCGATGCAGGTTCACCACTATCGCGACAGAAGCTGGGTGCAATGGTGTGCGCAAGATGCGTTGGTACTGAAATGGGTTGCGCTGCAGGTGGAAGACAAACTGCCGAGGCATGAACGCTGCGCCCATCTCAGAGGCCGGGGCGGTGGTAAGCAGTCGGTCAACGAGGTATGGCAGGCGTTAAGCTCAGAGGAATACACCTTTGTCTATCGAACGGATATTCGGGGTTATTACCGCCATATTCGTAAAGCACAGGTGCTCAGCCAGGTTCAGTGGCATGTCGATGACCCGGTGTTAGTCGACCTTATTGAACAGTATCTGTATTACAGCGTGGAAGATGCGGGCGAGTTTTATACGCCAGAGCACGGGATTTGCCGGGGCTGCGCGCTCAGCCCATTGATTGGTGGCAGCTTGCTGCACCACGTGGACAGCTATTTTTCTACGATGGAAGGAACCTTTTATGCACGCTACATGGATGACTTTGTGCTGCTTACCCGTTCGCGTTGGCAACTGCGGCGCTGTGTTAAACGGCTGCATGAATTTTTTAACCTGGGTGGTTTTGAAGCTCACCCGGACAAAACCCAACTGGGAAGGATTGAACATGGATTTGACTGGTTGGGCGTGTGGTTCACCCTCGCGGGGACCACCATCGCACCTCGTGCGTTAGAAAACCATCGTGCTCGACGGATGCGGCTTTACGAGCAAGCCAGGCGACAGGGGCTGTCAGTGACAGAAACCGAGGCGCGGGTGCAGACGTACGAGGCACGATGGAAAATATGGGCGGAGCGGATGCTGGAGCTGACCCCCGTCTATTGAACCCAGCGTCGTAAAATATGCCCATTGTGATCCTTCAACTGACTGGCCGCGGAACCCCCATGCGATATATTACTCTTATTCTCCTTCTAACCCTAAGCTCCGCCGCTCATAGCGACCCAAACTCGCCATCTGGTACGTTCTCGTATACTACAAGTAAGAACCCGGACACGTTCACCTTGACTGGATGGTCTGGAACGTTCCATCGCCGCATCGGCTTCTATGTTGACTCTCTTCTCCTCGTATCGAATGTGCCGGGTAATAACTCTGGCAACGCTGGGTTTGGATGTGGTCAGCAACTGCAAGTCACCGGGTGCCCTCTGCCCGCCTCGTGCGCTGACGCCCGTGCGGCCGGCGCGGTACTCGATCTGTATGTAGGGAAAACTTTAACCCTCAGACGGGGCTACAAAAACGAACCGATACACGGCCTGCGGTTTTATTGCAAAGAGCGACCAACCGGCAACGTTTCGGATTACCTTTGGGAGATCCAACTAACCCCAGGACCGCCCACCCCAACTCCAGGGTGTGTCGTCGACCCTGCTACCATTCAACTCAGTGGGGCACCTGGTTCTCGACTGACCGGGCAAGGCCGCACTACTATATCGTGTACCTCGCCCGTCAACGTCCGGGTCTCTGTGCCCGCCGGTGGGGTTGTCGATCTTAGCAATGGGCTAACTTCTATCGTGTCTATCGGGGAAGGAGGGGGAGCTAGCACTACTCTGTCGATAAATCAAACAGCATCCGTGCTCATCACCGCGACATCCGATGCTGCATGGTCTGCAGGGACGTATCAAGGGTCTACGCCTATTACCGTCGACATACTTTAACTACCACCTCTGATGACTGTGTCGCTTGTCCCATTCGCAATCTTTGACTGATGTGAATATTCGAGCGTTTCCTTGTCGGCGACGTGAGCTCATTGCTGAAAAGTTCCGTTTACTGGAGCATGACAGGAAAAACTGTTCACCCTGGCATCTCAACGTCTGGTCTGGATCCGGGTAGTTGAGAGTATAGAAAAGGGCAGTTTTTGTCTGTGAGCCGGATGGGTTAGATGACTGACTTGGTTATAAATAGGCAAAGTATGGGCTAATTCAATTAGCCCATACTGCGCTCAACAAATCATTCCGCTGTGAGGGCTCACAGCGGCTCAACATGCCCCACCACCCGCGATACCAAGGGGAATTGTATTCTCAATTGCCGTTCAATATGGTCCACCGCATCGTGTACCGCAGAAATCGACAAGGCTGGAAGGGCCCGACAGTGAAAATTCACAATCACGCCCTGTGGCGTTTCTCGCGCCCGGATATCATGGATGTCTTGCACCAATCCGCTGTTTTTCGCCGAAACCGTCAATGCTTGTTCAATCTTCGCCAATTCGCCGTGTTCCACATCCTGACTAGTTAGCCAATCCAGCATCTGGGGTTCCAGATGGGTTTCGATCTCCGTATTTTCGCCCAACGTCTGGCGTAGGGCCTCTTCCACCTCGCTGGCAATATCATGCGCCTGCTCTACGCTGGCATTGGCCGGAACCAGCAGATCCATACCGATCGCCACACGGTCTGCCAATTGTTGTAGCGAAAGGCTCTGCACCACGGCCCCATGGTTGGCGGCCAGCATGCGAATACGGGTTGCCAGATCTTCATCACTTCTGGCTTGAGGGAGGGCAATCACCCTCACTTCCGAGTTGGCGTATTGCTGCGCAAGTTTGGCGGTAATGGCCAGCTTCAATTCCTTGATCCGCTCAAGCGGCAGCGTACGGCATACCCCAACGCTCACCTCGATAAACAGCGTGGCTCCGCCACTGCGCAGACGAACATTCTCCGTAGACAGCACCGCGGGGAAATCGTTAAGCAGGGCCGCGATATCTTCCCGCGTGCCAGCAGGTGCAGTATCAATCAGGGAATCAAAGGAGCGTTTCCCTAGCTTCAAGGCGGCAGTCAGGATAAAGCAGGCGACGATCAGTGCTGCCAGCGCATCCGCACGGCCAAAACCCAATAGCACAAAAACCATGCCCAACAGCACCACGCCGGAAGACAACATATCGGAGAAGAAATGCAGGGCATCGGCTTCCAGAGCCGCGCTGTTGGTAGCTTTGGCCACGCGGTTCAAGGCCCGGACACGGAAGAAATCAACCACAATGGACACCAGCAGCACCGCAATCACTACCGGTGCAGCCACAATTTGGTTGGCCTCACCTATCAGGCTGCTCACTGCTTCAAAGACGATCCAACCCCCGGCCGCCAACAGGAGCAGCACCTCAAATAGTGCGGCCAGATTCTCAACCTTGCCATGGCCGAAGTGGTGGTCATCATCAGCAGGCTTATCGCTGACGCTCACCGCCCACCAGGTGATGCTGGTGGCAATAAAATCGGTAAATGAGTGAATGCCTTCGGATATCAGGCCAATACTGCCGGTAAATATACCTGCGATAAATTTACCTAACGCCAACAATCCGCTGATAATCATCGAGTTTCTGGCGACGGCCTGTTTTTGATTTTGCATAGCACAGCTCATAGTTGAATTAAAAAAATCAGCGTTTGGTTTTTACGGAACATTGCCAGACAAAAGCGACGAGCAGCAAGCTTGCGGTAGCTGTCAGCAATAAACAGGAGAGAAATGCAGTTTGACCGGTGGAATGTAAATAAATCTCATTAATTCCTGCCGAGATCATAAAAATAGCGTACAGCAATCCAAGAATAAAAATCATCATCATTATCACGCGCGGTAAATACCGTCCGTTTATTGCGGTTATTCATCCTCCCCGCAATGATTTGATGAGGCTACGGGGAGGATGATGCTAGGCGGATCTTTTTCGTTCATTAGTCATCCCATTTGGTGCTCAGATAGGCTGCAATCAGCCCCAGTGAGCTGACGAAAAACAAAAATCCCATAAAAAACATCATATTTCCCATAATTTTATCCTCGGTTAACTGTAATCGATAACGACCTCTGTGGTTAAAAGTAAGTGTGCAACGTAGTCTCTGGCTTCATTCACCGTCAGGGTACCTGCGCGGAGAAAAAGTCAGCGTTCAAAGAGTTAGCAATGGCTGACCCGCCTGTGTTGCTGGCGCGGTAGCGGTCATTGCTGAGGAGTCTGGAAGTCATTGACCCTATTGCTGTTTAAACTTCAACAGTGCATCGCATAGGGGAGTAAACCAAAGAGGGGAGTGCAGAAAGCCTATCTCCGCGTCCAGGTTTTAGCACTATACAACGTATCTGAACAATGTATCTGAAGAACAGTTCAGAAGTTACCTTGGGCTGAACCTTAATCCGATAAAGCCTGTCTTAACCTTGGGCATCTCTCGATGTCGTCAGATCAGTAACCTGTGTTTGTATAGGAGCCTCGCCAAACGAGATACTGCATATAACTACGCGGTGATTATAGGCGTGCTGGGCGCGATTGTGCTCGAAAATCGGCACCTCGTTGAGGTGATATTTAAGAAGTTATATTTAAATAAGCGATTTGTTGCATTTTTAGAAAATAAAAAGAAAAGTGCAGGGACACTGGTACACCAAGATATTTTATCAGTTTTTCTTGGGGTACCCTATCTTCGATGTCGAAGGGGTTCAAGGCGATCTAATACTTCTTTAGCAACCAAAACATCCGACATTGCCATAGTAATTTTCTTTTTTTTTCCTTCGTAACGCGTGCATTACAATGGGTTAACTAGAACATATCGATTTAACTAAATAGAGGCATCGACCTGGCGTACAGTCCAAATCTGTATGCGATAGAACGGCTATGAAGGTCATTAATGAGCATGCCCATAACAACCGCTACCTTCCTCGCAAACACGATTTTTCGGATGCAATTTTCAGTTTTTTATGGAGAGTATACGGAAATAATCTGGTCCGATGATGTCCGGAATTAACGATGGCTTTCAGGTGCTGAAAACTGTATCTTGAGGTTTATTCTGTATGTGTTAGACCCAGCCAAAATTGGATGAGTCTAACTATCATAGACGAATTTAATAGACTATTTCCCAGGAGGTAATTATATTCTAATCGAACGGAAACGCTTCGCATTACTGGCGGTGTAAATTACCGTATTCTGAATATTTCTATGGCCCAGATAATCTTGGATTAAACGAGTATCGATGCCATCATCTGCCAGCGCATAACCGCAGGAGTGGCGTAACATATGCGGATGCACCGGTACATTCAGACCAGCGAGTTCACCATACTCGCGGATCAGGCGATGTATTTGTTGACGAGAAAGCCGCCCCCCCTGGCGTGAAAGAAACAGAAAATCACTATCTGCTTCAAGATATTGCGGGCGCTTCGACAACCAACTGACCAGTGCGGACTGCTCACGCGGCTGGATCGGGTGCTGGACGGAAAACCCGTTTTTCAGGCGATTGACATACAGTTTATTACTGAGCAAATCCAGATCTTGAAGACGGAGATTAGAGAGTTCAGATACGCGCAATCCATGAATGAAACAAACCAGCAACATACATTGATCGCGGACAGTATTCTTATGGTCTGGGATTGCATCGAGTAAACGCTGTACTTCATCCATACTCAAAAATTTACGATTGGTGTGAGCCGTCATGCGGTATTTACCTATTAACATTTATCAAGATATTTTACGACACGATAAAACTCTTATTAAGTATTGAACCAAATAATAATCCTGTAGAATAAATAGAGTTTCAGCGAATCTGGTGTCATTTATTTACTTATGATATTTTGTAATACCGCGTCAAAAGTGTGTTCATTGAGCAATTATAGTGTTGTTTCAGTACTTCATTTATATGTCATTGTGAAAACAAGCGGTGCTCTAACCATACCAGCGGAAACTTCTTGCGTACTAGTCCGATAAAAAGCTGCCTTAAATGGAATTTTGATTGAACTGGCACCAGGTGTATAGCTTACTGCTTTCGCAACATTAAACTTCACTGGGTTACCTATGTCATCCATTATTTTTATTCCGATCCCCTTAGCCGCACCATCAATCGCATCGATGCCCATAACCGCCTGAGATGAGTTAACTATGGTATTTAGTGGCGTTAGGGTATAGCTGATACTCGTCATACCTGACGTCGCACATCCACGTAACTCGATAGAAAAATCTTTCTGTCCGGCTGTACTACCTTGAACAGGGAATGCTCGGGCAGGTTGTATCCCTAAATCCACCATCGATTGTGTAGTTGAAGCATCACAACTGCTACTGGTTACTGTGAACGGGTTAACCTTGACATTGAGAACATTTAAAGCCGCGAGCTGGAAAGAAGCCATCAAATTACCGTCATATGCGCCACTGCTGATTGGACCAATGACTACGACATCTACCCCCCAATACCCATTACCATTCTGATGCCATCCCCAATGAATGGAGCTCGTACTTCCTCCTATTATGCCCTGGTTTACAAAACGATAATTTTTCCCATTATTATCCTTGGAATAAAAACGTAAACCAATACCTGGAATATTAGTAGGGAAAACGTTATTCAGACCGGCTACCGTCATACCATTCGTGGCATTGACATTGTATGCATAGGTATTTGAACCTCTACAATTGGCATACGTACCATTTACCGCAGAAACTTCACCATTAGCCAGTACTGAGCCAATGGTTTTATCTCTTGCCGCCGTGATGTTTACAGGGCTGACTGTTAACTGATGTGTCTGTAACCCGAAACCAGAATTAAAATTACATGCTGAAAATGCAGGGAAGGCTATCATTGCAGTAAAAAACAGCATGAATAATTTCAAATTTCGGAATGTTGCATTGGCAATGTGATTGTTCATAACTCTAAAGTCACTCTATTGTATAAATAATACTTGGCTGATAGTTTATCGATTCAACGCTTCACGTTGTTGATGTAGTGCTCCGTAATCATCAATCCACTCAGCATCAACTTGGTCAATTCCTGCCATTATTTTTTTTGTTGCTGTGACAGGAAAGTCAGCACATTCTGCAGGTGCGATCATTCCTCCATCATTGTTGAAATAACTGACTTGGCTTACCGTTAACATAATTTTATTGAGTGAGACATAAAAAGCACTTTTATTACATCCAGTTAATTCCCTGCTACCATTCATGTTATTAGAAACTGTCCAGTTAACGTCTTTAGCGGCCTGGTTGCTATTTCCAGGTAGTTTTTCTGGACGATAAAATAACTTGACTCTTGTGCGGTAAGCTAGCTGCATATAGTTATTTTCATTACCTTTCAGGATGGGGGGGACATCCTGAAAGTTCAACCAGAATACAGATTCCTTGTCTTTTGGAAGTTGTTCTTGATGTGTGAAAATAATTTTAAGAGTCGAGCCTTGTCCAGCATTGATACGAACCAGTGGTGGCATAATGATAAATGGTGACATGGTATCATCAGGCGTGGCGTTTATATTGCCATTGTCAATCCAGGCTTGAACCAAAGTGGCCCTGTGTTCAGGGTTATGGAGTCGTACCGTCACCTCACGCTCGTTGGCCGGATAAATCACTCGGGTAGATCCAAGCGTGGTACTGGCCTGGGTAAAGAATACTCCCGAACATATATAGGCTATAAAACAACAACAAGTTCGCATAATCATTAACCTTTCGAGTGGATCCGATGGCAGATAGCTGAAGCGTGCAAGAATGAAGCTTTTTTGCTGCTGACACTCTTAGGCAAAGTATAGTCAGCGATACATTGATGATCGGCACTTTTTCCCCACCAAACCTTTATCTGCCCTTGTGTATCCTGAACTCGCAGGAACACACGGCTACCTTGCCCCACAAAGGTCAAGTTTTCATCAGAAAGATTCATTACCTCTGCCCCAATAGGTAGGTTTTTACCTTCATCATCAATTAGTTTAAGTAAAACTGGCTGTCCGGAAACTGTGGGGTAATCAAGCATCACAATTGCGCCATAGCCCGGTGCAGTGCTCTGTTCGGTAACACTTAACTCAATATCATCTGTAAGGCCTTTCGGATCCAATGACAAGGTATTTTCCCGATAAGGAGTTAACCCACTCACGACGGCGTAGCCATTACTTCCCACTTTTGCTCCATTACTGTTTAGTAAATTCGCCCCCATTGCTCCCTGAGCTTTTATTATAGCCTTGGTTTCACCTTGCTCCTGGCTGAAGTTGATCCCACCCGGGTGGGCAACCATACTACCGGTGACCCCCAACCCAAACTGCCGATATTGTTTCCCCTTGCTGACATTGCCTGTAAATCCAGCATTGGAAGCTCGGTATTGTAAGTTGCCACCGGTGTCGGTGAACGAATCGCCCCTCATTTGGCTGCGAGTGCCATAAGCACTGTAGCTCAGTTGGTTCTGTTTCCCAGCTATGCCGGATAAACCAGCCTGGGTGGCCCAACCATCTGATTGGGAATGGGTCATTGACGAGGTCAGGAAAGGTGAGTGCGATGTATTTCCTAACGGAATCGATACTCCCGCCCTGTATTGTGTGTCATTCTCACCATATTGTGTGTAGGTACGACTCACGGTCACATTTAAACTGCCCCAACGAAAAGCATTGGAATAACCCGCCTGGTAACTCATATCGTTTGATTTTTTTGCGTGCCAATAGTTTTGTATCGAGCCATTGAGATAAATGCTGCCAATTCCTTCCCCCAACGTTTGACTAATGTTTGTCTGGAGTCGGCTGCGCTGACGATAGGCATGAAAATTGTCTGCATTAGCTTCAGTGGACTGTGAATAATCAGCCAAGCTCATATAACCATCACTGGAGAAACGGTATGCTGCCAATGTGAAGTTGGTCTGCGTTGACTCAACTAATTTACTGTAGCCTAATCGATAACTTTGCCCAGTTAAGCGCGTGTTTTTCCCTGCGGTTACGGCCAGATCAGATGCTATCGAATGAGTAACATCCGCAGCCAATGCGCCAAATGGCGTGCTCATCCCAACCCCCCCTAATACGGACTGATAGTTTTCTGCTGCAATTGCACCTGTATACCCTGTCAGACGATTATCTAGCCCTTTTTGATAAGTCGCCTGGAGAAATTCAGGTGTATCACTTAAGCGATCGTCTCTGTATTTTCCTAACACGAGGCTGTAGCGGTAAAACCCAGGACGCATGAGCTGTGATACCGATGCAAAGGGGACGGTAAAAGAGCGTTCGCGACCATCGGCCTCCGTGACTGTCACTGCCAGATCTCCGGCATATCCACTGCCTGAAAGTCCATCAATGGCAAAAGGCCCAGGGGCCACACTGGTTTCAATCAGGATATTGCCCCCTTGACGTACGGTTACCTTGGCATTGGTTTGAGCAGTTCCACGAACGATAGGTGCATATCCTCGCAATGAATCAGGTAACATGCGATCATCAAAAGCCAATTGAATACCACTATAAGCCACACTGTCGAATAAGTCTGACTGCGTATAATATTCACCTAACGTCAATTGAGATTTAAGTGCCACAATATCTCGCTGCATATAGGTATTAACTGTCGTATATAAGGCATTCGCGCCACTACTCTGACTGTAATTCCCACTGTGGCGAACTCGCCAGCCACCCATATTTACCCCGGCATTAATTCCCGCATAGTATTGTGTTTGTTGCTCTCCGTGCGTATCCGTATTCCACATGCTGGTGTTATAATCAACAAAAGCAGCATTCACACCTGCATCTACCCTTGATGGGGGAACATAATTACGATCTGATGTGGTAAGGTAAGCCTGTGGTATGCTCAAATTAATGCGTAAATTGGAGGTGTCGAACTCTACCTTGCTATCTGGTACCAATAAAGTAACATCGATCTGGTTTTCATTTTCCAATGCTTTTTTTTTGGCAATACTGTCTGGCAGTTTATCGATATCAACACCCAGCTTTCTGATTTGCGATAGTGTGAAATAATAATTTTTATTATTGTCTATTTTTACACTTATTATTTCAACAAGCAGATTATTGACATACACATCTAATCGATACTCCCCAGCTTCAAAAGAGTCACCTCGTTCAAAACGAGATAAATCCAAAGGGTTACCATTCTGGTTAACCAAATAGTCAGTATTAAACTGCACATCAGTGGTCGTTTCAGCTTGCGTTGAATGAGTCATCAGCAGAGTGACGACTCCAAATGTTATAGCTATACGGCACATATTATTAATACACCAAAACAACAATTTTAGAATAGAGGGTAATTACCATGCAAAGGACATGAAAATGCTATTAGTGCACTGGTGTTTTTTGCTCAACACCGACGCCGTAGTCTCCCATGGCACGATAAATAAGTTCAGCCTCGCCAGTTCTAGTGCTTATTGTTTTTAAGTTAATCTCACTAGAGGAAAATGGTGCAATCATGGCTGTTCCCAAATTCTCGACTTTTCCTGCAATAGATAACGCAAGCTTACTATAGGTTACATAATAAGGAGTTGGATTTTCACCACGTAATGAATAACCTTTTCCTGGAACTGCAGTATGAATTTTCCAAGTCACTTTTTTAACTGCACTGATGGGATCACTGGCTAAACCTTCAGGGCGGTAAAACAATTTTAACCTTGAGCGTACGGCTATTTGCATATAGCTTTTATCACTACTAGCTAATGGTGGAACCTCCAGTGCGTTAAACCAGAACAGGCTTTCTCTGTCCTGAGGTAATTTCTCACCAGTAAAAGCTAATCGTATGCTCTGACCTTTCCCTGCATCCAGACGGAAAATGGGTGGCGTTACTAAAAAAGGAGCATCTGCATTATGAGGCTGTGATTGAGAATTACCACGATCAAGCCAGATTTGCATCAATGCAGGTGTTTTTCCTTTATTGGTAGTTTTCACAGTAATTTCCCTATTGTTAGCTGGGAATATAATGCGTGTACCCTCAATATAGACGGCAGCTTGTACCGACCCAATCAGGTCTGACATTAATATAGCGGTCAATAAAGTAAGAAAAAAATAAGTATTTTTCATGGTAAGCCTCAGTAAAAATAACCCCAGGGTTTCCCCTGGGGGAGCGATTACAGATATTGCATGCTGTATTGAATACTGGTTCGCAGCAAACCAGGAGTTGCAGTGGTGTTTTTGCTGAAGTAGTTGGCGTGGAAATCGATAGTAACATCATTACCATTTACGGTACCAACGTTGTTGGTAGACTCACCAAAGTTAGCCAAATTAATCGGTGTTGTACCATCTTCCATATAAATTCGTACCTGAGCATCCGTACCATCGGTATAGGTGTTATTCAAATTACCATTAGTGACATCAACATTACCACCAGTGGCAAATACTGCAGCAGCACTGACAGTACCAGCCTCACACCCTGTTGCTTTAAGACTAAATTTGACTGTTGGAGACGTCGCTGCGGAGTTCGCCGAGGCAAAGTCGGATGATTTGATTGATGGTAACATTACTGTTAGATCCTGACTGCCGGTATCTAATGTACATGTTGTGCTGTTTACTACACCTTGGAAATTAATTGTGCCATCGGCAGCTAATGCACCAGCAGACAAACTAAAAGCCATAGTAAACAGCGCAGCAGTTAACAAGTTCTTTTTCATAAAAATAATTCCATACTCTAGTGTTGATAGGTTTAATTGAATTTTTTCATGATTTTCATAAAACATAATCGCTTGATGAAAACCATTTTTAATGGCAAGGCCAATACAGTAATAACAATCAAGACAAACTGACAAAAGGTCTCAAGTCGTTATGGGGAGCTATTATGGTCGCACTGAACTGTAAAGTTAAGGATTAAACACTTAGCTAATGATGTGTAAATATTATACTAAGAGGAAATGAGGTGATTAATTTTTTTATTTGATAAAAATCAAGTGGTTAACTAAAAATATTAACTGGGTCTTAGTTGCCAGATAAGTAAGTTAACTCTCTAATTTATTGAATTTAATGTTCTGAACTACACTTTACTGGTTGCAATAGCAGATTTGCTGAATAAAACGAGGTTCACATTTCATGTATCATATCATTTTTAACAAAATCATTATGTACAATCCTGAAGAGGGAACCTTATACCATGTGAACAACCCGGAGAACGTTAAGAAGTTCCACTATCAGCAAATAGATGCCTACAGTTGTTGATTGAACACTATCCTAATCCCGTGCTACAAAGGTTTTTCGTTCAAGATGTATGAGAGATAAACTCTCAATATGAAACGGCAAATACGTTTTATCAATGCATATCTACTATACGGAAAGTATTCACAAGTGTGTCATTTAATGGAAACATTATAAAAACAATACCACGCAAAGGTTTAACGCTATCGGTATCTCTTGAAGCAATACATTCAAATTTTTCATGGAGTGTAATGTTTCAGTTTCCAGAGTTGCGTAGATATCTTCAATATAGTAATAAAAATGTGTTGGTTAAATTTTTATCTATAGTTATTTTATTTTTTTTGAAATCAATTTCATCAAGTTATTACCATATAAAAAGCGTATTAAGTCAGAGGTATTTATAGAGAAGTAGGAGTTAATGGAAAATATTATTTATCATCAATAAAATTCCCAAGTGAAGAATAAATTATTTTATGCCGAACTGACGATAGTGAATATTGCCTCTCTATCTTTAGGATAAAGAATCATGAAAATAAAAACAGATTATCATATCATTATTTGATAGTGGTGTTTCTTTAACAATAATTTTAGGTTGTTTATGGATAATAAATAATGATTTCACTTGTAGTTCAATACTGACACTTCGACCATTAAAAATGGAAGAGGGGAATTTATACGTGGAATATTTATTAATTTAGATGTGGGAGTTATTTAGTATTAGCTGACTATAATTCCTATACATTACACAGTGAGGTTTTAAAGCAAAAGCTATCGTTCACTTTCGACTATGAAACTAATGGAACAACTTATATAATTAGCAATGTGAAAAATATTTCAAGATAATGCCAGTTAAATGAACCGTATTTAAATATCTCTATCTTGATGATTATAGTAGGTTGTTTTATAAATATATAATGCTAGTAATGATTTGCTCGATAGATAAATAGCCTGTCCTAATATCACTACATTTTTGCTGGTAGTATATTCAATCTAGTCTGTTGCGAAGGTTCATTTTTACGCTTAATACGTTGTGTGTAAAGCTTACCCGTGATGTGACTTTCATTAGGTAACACCTTACAAAAACTGAAATTATCTGAACATTTAGTTGAAAGCTTCAGCAAGCAGCTTCTTCAGGCGGGTGTTCTCTTTTTCAAGATTTTTCAGACGATTAACTTCAGGCACTTCCATACCGCCAAAATTCTTACTCTATTTGTAGAATGGTGGCTACGGCAGAGTTCACGGGCTTACACTCGGCTTCGGCTTCGCGGAGAATACTGATGATCTGTTCGTCGGATAAACGCTTCTTCATGGGGTACCCTCATGTTTATCATGAAGACATTACTCATATCGAGGTATGTCAATCTGCGGGGATCAGGTTTGAATTTGCCAACCCCTTGAAAGAAGATGTCCCCGATTCTCAGGTCCTTTTAGGCGATATGGCTAAGGCAGACGATCAGGGGAATGACGAAAATATATCAGTAGAATCCACCGATACTTATCCTATAAATGAAGTTTTTCAACAACTTTTTTTACTTCCAGTGGTGCTTTTGATTCACCATTTAAGAGTTACGCTGCTAGTACTCTTGTATGAGAAAGTTACTGTAGTCAAAAAGGTTTAATAATCAGTGCTTGGATGGGAGAGTCTCTTTTTCAAGGAGAAGTTCATTGTAGAAAGTAGAAAACCGACCTTTTATAGCCGGTTTTCCATAGTGACAAAGGTGTAAGAACGCACTATTACCGCATAGTCACAAACTCTTCCGCTGCGGTTGGGTGGATCGCCACGGTGTTGTCGAAGTCTTTCTTGGTCGCGCCCATCTTGATTGCCACGGCGAAGCCCTGCAGGATTTCATCCATGCCGAAGCCAATCCCGTGCAGGCCAACAATCTTCTCTTCTTCGCCCACACACACCAGCTTCATGCGGCACGGCTGGCGATGCTGAGTTACGGCGCTGTACATGGCGGTGAAGGACGATTTATAGACCTTCACTTTGTCCTCGCCAAACTGCTCTTTCGCCTGCGGTTCGGTCAGGCCAATGGTGCCAATTGGTGGGTGGCTGAACACCACGGTGGCGATGTTGCTGTAGTCCAGATGTTCGTCCGGCTTGTTGTTGAACAGGCGCTCGGACAGGCGACGGCCAGCGGCGACGGCAACCGGGGTCAGCTCAACCGCACCGGTGTTGTCACCTACCGCGTAGATGCCTTTCACGTTGGTGTTCTGGAATTTGTCGACCTCGATGTAACCTTTGGCATTGGTTTTCACGCCGGTCACTGCCAGGTTCAGATTGTCGGTCGCGGGTTCGCGGCCAATGGCCCAGACCAGGCTGTCCACGGTGAACTCTTTGCCGTTTTCCAACGCCAGCGTCAGGCTGCCGTCGGCGTTTTTGACGATGGATTTTGGAATGGATTCGGTGTGCAGGGTTGGCCCTTCGGTGTTCATCACCTCAACCAGGGTTTCTACAATCATCGGATCGAAGGTACGCAGCGGGGCGTGTTTACGCACGAACAGATGCGTTTCAGCTCCCAGCGCGTTCATCACACCGGCAATCTCTACCGCGATGTAGCCAGCGCCCACCACTGCCACGCGTTTTGGCATGGCATCCAGCTCGAAGAAGCCGTCAGAATCGATGCCGTATTCGGCCCCAGGGATTGAAGGGTGGCTCGGGCGGCCACCGGTAGCGATCAGAATATGGTCGGCGGTGATTTTCTCGCCGTTGACTTCTACGGTATGCGCGTCAATAAAACGGGCAAAACCTTTGATCACGTCAACCTTGTTTTTGCCCAGCACGTTGTCGTAAGAGGTATGAATACGATCGATGTAGGCGGTGCGGTTGGCGATCAGACGTTTCCAGTCAAAGGCGTTGACGGTGGTATCGAAGCCGTAATCCGGGCCGTACTGGTGAATGGCCTCGGCGATCTGCGCCGCATGCCACATGACTTTTTTCGGGACACAACCCACGTTAACGCAGGTGCCGCCAAGTTCTTTGGCTTCAATCAGTGCGCATTTCTGGCCATACATGGCTGCCCGGTTGATCGATGCGATACCGCCGCTGCCGCCGCCAATTGCTAGATAATCGTAATGTTTCGTCATCTGGGTTTTCCATGAGTTGTGTGATTCGAGAAGGGTAAGAGTTTAACGCCTGACAGGGGGTTGTCGCAAAGATTGCGTCGATGGCTGTAATAGGCAGAGGCTTGATCCTCTGCCCGGTTGAGTTTACACGATAACCAGTTCGGGTTTTGCCCGATCGAGCGCTTGGCGATCGGCACTGCTGATGCCGGTATCGGTAATGATCATGTCGATCTGGCTCATCGACAGCACCAGGTTGAACCCTCTGCGGCCGAACTTGGTGGAATCGACCACCGCGACTACGCGCTTGGCTGCCTGAGCCATCACGCCGCTGATCGAGTAGCCTTCATTAAAGGTGGTGATGCCGTTGGTGGCGTCCAACCCGTCGGCCCCGACGAACATCACGTCACCGGCAATGCCTTGTAAGGAGAGTTCCGCGATGGAACCGTGCATGGAGCGCGTCTTATGGCGCAGCGTGCCACCACACAGTACCAGCGTGATGTCTTTATTGTCGGAAAGCGCAAAGGCGGCGGGCAGGTTATTGGTGATCACCGTGATATTGCCCATCTTCACCAGCTCTTCGGCGATCAGCATGGTGGTGCTGCCGCTGTCGAGGATCACCGTATCGCCGGGATTGACCATGGCCGCCGCTTTTAACGCAATGCGCTTTTTCGGGTCTTTGGCCAGTTGGTAGCGTTCCTCCAGGATGACCTCACCGGTGGTTTTCGGCGCCTCGGCCTCCTGCTCCAACTGGCTGCCGGGCCTGGCGGCACCGCCGTGGAAGCGGATCAGCAGGCCTTTTTCTTCCAGCAGGCGCAGGTCAGCGCGGATGGTAACTTCAGAAATTCCGAAGGAATTCGAAAGATCGCTGACCAAGATACTGCCGTTCTGCTGAACCAAGTCGACAATTTTGTTTCGTCTTTCAAAAGAGTTCATCATCCTGACCTATCGAAATGTTTTGCTTTTATTTTATGCGAAAGGGATATGAAAGGGGAGCATAAAGATCAAGGAGATGGGATTTGAGGCAAAATAATGGCTAAGTTAGGGCAACTGACTTGCTTCGTAGGGGCGCTGCACGCTGCGCCCGTTAAGATAATCAATGGGTTAGGTAGGGGCGAATAGGTTCACCCCTACAAATTCAGCAACTCTGCCGCTTGATGTCACTCTTCGCCGAGTTTGAGCATGATTTTTCCCTGCATCGGCTTACCGGCCAGGGCCGCAACGCTGGTGGCGTATTGCTGCGGGCGATCGATGCTGGCAATCAACGGCTCCAGAGCCAGATCTGCCGATTGGAACAGCTTCATGGCCTGCTGCCACTCTTCCCCTGGCCACGGGGCCGAATAGTTCATCCAACTGCCCAGCAGCGTCAGCTCCTTACGCAGGATCTGGCTAAAGGTGCTGTAAGACAGATGCAGATCTTTATGCAGCGTCCCCACCAGCGCGATTTGTGCCCGTGGCCCGGCGATATCCAATGCCAGCCCGACCGTTTGTGGCGTGCCAGCGGTTTCCAGAATCAGCTGATCAAAGCGCCTTTCCTGTAGACGTTCGGCTATCTCTGAAGCGCTAAGCTCCGCGCTGTTAAACGCGTTTTCTGCACCGATCTGCCGTGCCAGCTTGAGCCGGTCGTCATTGATATCGATCGCCGTGACGCTGCGTGCGCCCATCGCTCTGGCACACTGGATCGCCAGTTGGCCGATGGTGCCAGCACCAATGATGATCACCTCTTTGTCTTGGCAGCCCCCAGCCAACTGAATGGCATGCAGGCCGACGGTGATGGGCTCAATAAACGCCCCCTGCAATAAGCTGACGTTGGCAGGCAATTTCACCAGATTGGCGCGTTTGACTACGATAAACTCGGCGTTGCCGCCGTGGCTGCGTGAACCGACGAACTGGTAATGCTTGCACAGCGAATAGTAATGGCGCTGGCATTCCGGGCAGTTAAAGCACGGCAGCAAAGGGACGCAGGCCACGGCATCATGCTGTTGCAGATCGGTAACCCGATCGCCGCAGGCCACGACCCGGCCACTGAACTCATGCCCCAGGGTAATCGGGTAGAAATGCGCGCCCTTGGCGAAGATGCGGGGGATATCTGAACCGCATAGCCCGGAATACGCCACCCGAACCAACACCTCATCGGCGGCCTCAATAGCAGGAGCGGGGCGTTCTTCAACGCGCACTTCTCCCTCCGTGTGGATCACGACTGATTGCATAACTTTAACTCCGTAGAAGATAGATTGGAGGAGTTGACTCCCCTAAAAGACTCACATCGTAGGGGCGCTGCATGCTGCGCCCGTTTGGATAATCAATGGGTTAGATCGGGTCGAACCTGCTCGCTCCCTTGCAAATACTTTGAGGGGGAGGCGGGCTCCCCCGAAGGATTAGGACATGGCGTTGAGGCTTTGGGCTGCCTGTTGCTTGGCGGAGGCTTCAGCCTGGGCAAATTGACGGGCACGGCGCCAGGTGAGGAACACCCCGATGGCGTAAATGACGCCGATAACCACCAGACCCACCACGTTTTGCCAGGTGAGCAGTTGGATTAGCAGGTAGGTGATCGGTGAGCCGCCTTGGTCCATCGAGGCCACCACTCCGCCCGCTTTCAGCGCACCGGCATTGGCAGCCAGTTGGGTATGCAGCCCGATGGTTTGGGTGGCGATCCACAGCGTGATGCTCATGATGATAAAACCCGAGATCAGCGTGCGGAACAGGTTGCCTTGGTGCACCGCCACGGCGAGGGCCACAAAGAAGCCGATGGTCGCCAGATCGCCAAACGGCAGCACCTGGTTACCTGGGACGATCACGGCGATCAGAATGGTCAGCGGGATAAAGATCAGGCTGGCGGAGACCACGGCGGTATGGCCCAGCAGCAGCGCCGGATCGAGGCCGATAAGGAACTCCTGGCCGCCAAAGCGTGCTTGCAGGCGTTTACGGGCATGCTTGGCGATGGGCGTCAGGCCATCCATGATCGGTTTGATCACCCGCGGCATCAGCAGCATCACGGCAGCGGTTTTCACCGCCAGTTGCAGAATGCCCTTCAGGTCATAACCGGCCAGCGCACCGATAATCAGCCCCATCACAAAGCCGACGGTCACCGGCTCGCCGAACGGACCAAAGCGTTTCTGTACGTCGTCTGCGCTGAAGTGAATGCGGTTCAGGCCGGGGATCTTCTCGATAATGGTGTCCACCAGTACGGCGATCGGCCCCATATAGGCGGAGGTGCCGTGCGGAATGGCAATCCCTTCCAGCCCGAAGAAGTCACGGGTATCTTTGGCGAACCAGTCCCCCAGCTTGTAGACGAAGGCGGCATGCACCACCACGCCCAGCATGCCCAGCCAGTATGAACCGGTGGCCAGATGCACCATGGCGCCGGTAAAGGTCATGTGCCAGATGTTCCAGATATCCACGTTAACCACGCGGGTCATACGCGTCAGCAGCATCACGATGTTGACCGCAATCGCTACCGGGATGGCGATCAGGGCAATCTGCGAGGCCCAGGTCATCGGTGATGAGCCTGGCCAGCCGATATCCACCACGTGCAGGTTGATCTGGAACTGCTCGGCCATCGATTTTGCTGCGGGGCCGATCGAGTCCAGCATCAGGCCGATAACCAGCCCGATACCGACAAAGCCAATGCCGATATGAATGCCGGATTTAAATGAATCCCCTAATTTCATCCCTAAAATCAGCGAGAAGATGATGATCACGATGGGCAGCATCACCGTAGGGCCGAGATCGAGGATGTAACGCATGATGTCGGTAAACATGGGCTACTCCGTCAGAATGGTCAGTATTTTTTGTTTCAGCGCATCGATGCCGACGCCGGAAATAAACGGCATGCCGTGCACCAACGGGATATCGCCAAACTGCCGGTCGACACGGGCGGTGGTGCAGATCAGGTCGGCATCGTCCATATAGGTTTCAATCTCGGTCACGCGGCACTGCACCAAATCCAGCTCGATGTTGTGCTCCGCGCACAGCTCTTTGATCTCTTCTGCGGCCATGGTCGAGGTGGCAACGGCACCGCCGCAGGCAACGATAATTTTACGTTTCACAGTGTGGCTCCTTCATATTCTGTTTTTTGTTGTGGTCGGGAGGGCGAAGTGAAAACCCGCTGGGCAAAAATTTCGCCCAGTTGGTCCTCGGGGGCGGTCAGTAGCGCAGTGATAAACTCGGGGTGCTGCAACTGGCCAAACAGCGTGCGCAGTAAAACCAACTGCGCCGCCGGGTCGGTGACGATCAGCGCGATAATCAGGGCAACGTCGATCGTGCCGTCATCATCCGCCTGAGCGAAGGGCACAGCCTGGTCAGGGCGGATTAGATAAATAGCCGGGGCACGTGCATGCTCCGCTTCACAATGGGGGATGGCGACCGCGTGCTGCTCAAGGGCGATGCCGGTGGGATAAGCGCTCTCACGCACCAGCAACGCCTGCGGGTAGCTGTTGTGAACAACCCCGGCGTTGAGCATGGTGATGCCAATGTGCTCCAGCGCCTGCTGCGCGTCGGCAAAGCTGATGCCAGTGCGAACGAACAGTTGGCTGTTATGCATAGGCCATCTCCTCGGCGTTTTTGGCTTGCTCTGCGGGGGCACAACCGAAGCGATAAGCGCGCAGCACATCCTGAATTTTGTCGATCATCAGTGCGTGGGGCTGCTTCGCCAGCTTGCGTTCCATCACGCGCTGATACTGCAGCGGGAAGTATTGGCTCAGCAGACCCGCGGGGATCTCTTGCTGGTCGAGGTTATTGAGCAGCGTCGTCATACTTTGGGCGATACGCGGGTGAGGCCAGTAGTAGCGGATACGGTCCGACAGGCTGAAATGCAGGTCGATCAGCGAGCGGCTGAACGTCGGGTGGTAATACTTTTTCCAGTAATCCGGTTCGTCGAGCATCACGGCGTCAATCACCGCCAGGATCTGGCTACGTTTTTCCGGGGCAATCAGGGCCTGTTCGATATTGGCCAGGGCAAACACCGCTTCGCGCAGGGCAAACGTCAGGGCCGGGCCAACCTTGAGAATGGCGAAGTGATCGCGCACCAGCTGCTGATAGGCTTCACGCGTTTGGTAATCGGTAGAGTGTGCCTCATAGACCAGCGGCGTGGTGGTAATAAACTGGGAGAGCTCGCGGGCCAGCTGTGGTTGGTAAGCGATCACCTGTGAGTGGTCGAACTCCACTCCTGGCTGCACTACCACGGCGATGATCCTCGGGATCGCCTCTGCCAACCCGGCCTTGCGGAAGGCCTGATAGTGAGTTTCCAGCGTGGCGGCGGCATCCGTCGCGTGAGTGATATGTACGCTGCCAATGGCGGAAGATTCTCCTCCAGGAACGGGCACCTCGGTGCCAATCACATAGGTCAGCTGCTGTTTTTGCTCTGGGGTAGCGACCCGTTCGGCGACCTGGCACAGGCGGGCGGCGCGTTCTGCCACCACGTGGGGATCTAACGGGATCGGATCGTCGGCGCAGGACATGGACGCATCCAGATGGATCTTGCTGAATCCGGCGGTGACGTAGTCGGCGATCAACACTTCCGCTTTCGCCATTGCGCTGGCGGCGGGTTCATTTTGCCAACAGTTCGGGCCTAGATGGTCGCCCCCTAACAGCAGCCGGGAGAGCGGGAAGCCGACGGTTGCCGCAATATCGCAGACAAACTGCCGGAAATCTGCCGGTTTCATGCCGGTGTAACCGCCAAACTGATTAACCTGGTTGGATGTGGCCTCGATCAGTACCTGGTGATCGCTGTGCAGATCCAGGCGTAATGCAGCTTCAATCACTAATGGGTGTGCCGAACAGACAGAGCAGATCCCGATCGGCTCCCCTGCTTTATGTCGTGCGATTATATTTTTCATTCTACCCTCCGTTTTCTTACGAATATAATCGTAATGTTTCGAAAGGTTAGCAATGCACTTTTCTATTATTCGTGATCAAGATCGAAAACTTTAGCGCTATTTTTCCGCGCAGGTGCTTTCAGTGTGAGGGAGTAAGTTAATGAGTGGGGTGATTTTAGTTATTTAAAATCAGTTGATTACAGATAGTTGGTAAAAAGAGGAATGGGTATACGCAATAAAGTGAAAGCGGTTATTGTGACGAGAGGATGCCCCTCACCCCAACCCTCTCCCACAGGGAGAGGGAGCTGGTCCGGTGTTGCGATTGGGAATGGAGTGTATTGTTGGGCTGCTCAATTACCCTTCTTTGTGGGTGTTGGTGAGGTGGTATGCAAGGCTTAATTTGTAGCACGTTCTGTCCCCTCTCCCTGTGGGAGAGGGTTAGGGTGAGGGGCCGTTACCATGCTGGCGTAGGTCACAGCCTGCCTTCACAGCCACAAACCTGAATCACCTTTTGCACCACCTGCTGCATCGCCAGCTTGGCGGGCTGCATATAGTGGCGCGGATCGTTGGCCTGCGGATGCTCCGCCAGATGCTGCTTCAGCGCATCGGAAAAGGCGATCTTAAGCTCCGTCGCCACGTTCACCTTGCACACTCCTAGCCGAATCGCCTGCTGAATATCAGCGTCTGGCAAACCCGACGCACCATGCAGCACCAGCGGTACGCTGACTCTGTCGCGGATCTGCCCAAGGCGGGTGAAATCCAACTCTGGCTTGCCCTGGTAAAGCCCATGTGCCGTACCAATCGCCACCGCCAGTGAATCGATGCCGGTGGAACGCACAAACTCCTCGGCCTGCTGCGGCGAGGTATAGCGGGCATCCTTGGCATCAACGCTGATGCCATCCTCAACGCCACCAAGCCGCCCCAGCTCCGCCTCAACGCTGACATCATAACGATGGCAAAACTCGGCCACCTGCCGCACCAGCGCGACATTTTCCGCAAAGGGCAGGTGTGAGCCATCAATCATGGCCGAGCGGATCCCTGCATGCACTTTGGTTTCAATATCTTGCAGAGTTTCATGGTGATCCAGATGCACCGCCAGCGGGATGCGGTATTCGGCGGCCAGCTGTTTGACAATAGCGACCACGTTAGCCGTTCCCGCATAGAGATAGGTGCCGGGCGTACCGGCCAGGATCACCGGTGAGCGCATGTGCGCGGCGGTTTCAGCCACCACCTGCATGGTTTCCAGGTTATGAATGTTGAAGGCCGGTACGGCATAGCCCTGTTGTTGTGCCTTCTGCAGCATATTATTGGTCGAAATGATGTACACCGCCTGCCTCCTGTTTTCTTTGATTACGTTATCTTTCGATAGTTATCATCTAATCGAAAGGTAAAATAAGCAAACAGTTATTTTGCGGTTGTGATGAGGATCGGCAAAAGATCGCGGCAAAATGAGGAGCAAGCAGGGGGGATAGCGAAGGGAAAAACGGATGGCCGCCTAGGCAGGCGACCATCATCGAACTTATTCTGGTACGACCCAGTTCACCAGGTGGTGACCGATACCGGACGGCACCAGTACCTTGTGCAGCCACGGCAGCACGTTGTTCATCTGCTGTTCCAGCTTCCAAGGTGGGTTAATCACGATCATGCCTGAAGCCGTCATCCCGCGTTGATCGCTGTCGGGCTTCACCGCCAGCTCAATTTGCAGGATACGGCGGATGCCGGTCGCTTCCAGCTCTTTGAGCATGCGCTTGATCTGCTGGCGCATCACCACCGGATACCACAGAGCATAGGTGCCGGTAGCAAAACGCTTGTAGCCTTCCTGAATGCCTTTCACCACATCTTGATAATCAGTTTTCATCTCATACGGCGGGTCCATCAGGATCAGGCCACGGCGTGATGGAGGCGGCAACTGGGATTTTAACTGCTGGTAACCATCGGCACGCTGCACTTTGGCGCGCTCGTCTTTCTGGAATTCGTTACGCAGCAGCGGGAAATCACTTGGGTGCAGCTCTGTCAGATGGATTTTATCCTGCGGGCGCAGCAACTGGCGGGCGATCAGCGGTGAGCCTGGGTAGTAACGCAGGGTGCCGGAGCGGTTGAAGTTGTGCACCACGCTCATGTAGGCCGCCAGCTCTTCTGGCAGATCGTCACGTTGCCACAGTAGGCCGATGCCTTCCAGGTATTCCCCGGTGCGCTCGGCATGCTCACCGCTCAGCTGATAGCGCCCGGCACCGGAGTGGGTATCCAGGTACAGCAGCGGCTTATCTTTTTCTTTCAGCGCCTCAATGATCAGGCTCTGAACGGTGTGCTTGAGCACGTCGGCGTGGTTGCCGGCGTGAAAACTGTGGCGGTAACTTAACATGGCGTTTTTATCCGATTGATTTTAATACACTATTATCGAAAGCATTTATTCTGGCAGGTTGAGGGTGCTAGACGTGAAAAAGCCTGAAAAAACCTGGCTTAAAACTATGCGACTTCCTGAGCCTGCATTGTTGCATATTTTTGGTTTACCTGGATATCGAAGTCGGTAAACAGTGCGACAGGTTTAACGCTACGCCCGTCTTTCTCCAGCCTGACAAAGCCATGTGAATTAAGCGTTTTTAGGGTAACCGACAGATTACTGATTTTTCGGCCTGAAAGATCGGCCAACTCCGTTAGCGTTTTTGGTTTTTGCTCATCCATCAGCCGCAGCAGCGCTATATTTTCATTGCTTAGCACCTGCGCGAGGGCAATCATGGAGGTAAACCAAACCTTTGGTTCCCCTGGCTCGGGCTTGTAATCTCCTTTGGCTATCGCCAGCGTTCTCCTGCGTATAAGATCTTCAGACATTACACCGATCAATGCTTTCATTACGCCTACCCTCTCTTTTCTCTTTCTGCGATCGCTTCATCCATCTTCTCAAAGAAGTCCTGGAGCAACTGGGATGCGGAGGTAAACTCATAAGGGTACCCCTTATCTCTGGGCGTTCTATGGATATGGTCATATACCAGTCGCCCAGTATACTTGCCTTTCTTCGGTGGTTTTATGGCGTGGGCGTTATCCATGCCAAACACCCTCGTGTTGTGCTTATCATGCACCGTGAGGTTGTATCGGATGCCATGTGGAATAAAATTATTGGGCTTAACTTGCCATGCCTCAATTTTCCACCAGTAGCCATCCTCTCGGTTAACTCGTTGTCCATGTAATTCAATGAGATAATCTAAACTAGGATCATGTTGCATATCTCTTCCTTGTGATATTTATGATCTAATCATAATATAGAGGGGGCTAAAATTCAAACAATCCTGTCGTTTAGATTGGTGACAAGGTGGCGATATTGCTGAATTTGTAGGGGCGCCGTATCGTTCATTCCCCCTGTGCTCCGGCTAACTCAAGGCCATAAACTAGCTTTGCTCAGTATGTGTTCAATATCTTGGCAAATGAACTCAATCATGCCTGGGAGCTGTTCGATTAAATTGGTATAGCACTGGGATGAATGAAACACCCGCTAGCGAAGAAGCAGGTGATGACCATTGATTTTCCCACTGGTTGGCACCATGTTAGATAGAAGCTTATCTTTGTCTGGCCTGATGTGCGCATCGGGTCCACCACCCTAATCAGGACTTCCTCTATGAGCAATGCGTTGCTGACACCGTTTGCCTTACCGCCGTTTTCTGCCATTCGCCCTGAAGATATCGTCCCTGCTGTGACATCCGCATTGGCCGACTGCCGTGCTGCTGTTGAGCGCGTCGTGGCACAACCGGGGCCGTTTACCTGGGAAAATCTGTGTCAGCCGCTGGCCGAATCTGACGATCGCCTGTCACGCATCTGGTCACCTGTTGGTCACTTAAACTCGGTAAAAAACAGCCCGGAACTGCGCGAAGCTTACGAACAGGCGCTGCCGCTGCTTTCCGAATACGGTACTTGGGTGGGCCAGCATGAAGGGCTGTATCAGGCCTATCGTAATCTGAAAGAGGGTGAAGGCTTTGCCAAACTGACCGCGCCACAGCGCAAGTCGGTAGAAAACGCGCTGCGTGATTTTGAGCTGTCGGGCATTGGCCTGCCAAAGGAAAAACAAAAGCGTTACGGCGAGATCGTGGCGCGTCTGTCCGAACTGGGTTCGACCTACAGCAACAATGTGCTCGATGCCACCATGGGTTGGAGCAAGTTGATTACCGATGTGAATGAGCTGAGTGGCCTGCCGGAAAGCGCGCTGGCCCAAGCCCAGGCAATGGCACAGGCCAAAGAGCAGGAAGGCTGGTTGCTGACGTTGGACATGCCGAGCTATTTGCCGGTAATGACCTATGCCGATAACCAGGCGCTGCGTGAAGAGATGTATCGTGCCTTCACCACCCGGGCCTCCGATCAGGGGCCAAATGCCGGTAAGTGGGATAACAGCGAAGTAATGGCGGAAACGCTGGCTCTGCGCCATGAACTGGCACAGTTGCTGGGTTTTGCCAGCTATGCGGACAAATCGCTGGCGACCAAGATGGCAGAAAGTCCGGAGCAGGTGCTCGGTTTCCTGAGCGATCTGGCCAAGCGCGCTCGCCCACAGGCAGAACAGGAACTGGCACAGCTTCGTGCCTTTGCCAAGCAGCACTATGGTGTGGATGAGCTAGAGGCTTGGGATATCAGTTATTACGGAGAAAAACAGAAGCAACATCTGTTCTCCATCAGTGATGAGCAACTGCGCCCATATTTCCCGGAACAGCGTGTGCTGGAAGGGCTGTTCGAAGTAGTTAACCGCATTTACGGTATCACCGCCAAAGAGCGTCAGGGTGTCGATACCTGGCATCCAGAGGTGCGTTTCTTCGATCTGTTCGATGCCAAAGGTGAACTGCGTGGCAGCTTCTATCTGGACTTGTATGCCCGCGAGAACAAGCGCGGTGGTGCATGGATGGATGATTGCGTCGGCAGCCTGCGCAAAGCCAATGGCGAATTGCAAAAGCCGGTGGCTTATCTGACCTGTAACTTTAACCGCCCACTGGGTGACCAGCCGGCGCTGTTTACCCATAACGAAGTCACCACGCTGTTCCATGAGTTTGGCCACGGTTTGCACCATATGCTGACGCAGATCGATACCGCCGGGGTTTCTGGTATCAACGGTGTGCCTTGGGATGCGGTAGAGCTGCCAAGTCAGTTTATGGAAAACTGGTGCTGGGAGCCGGAGGCATTGGCATTTATCTCTGGTCACTTCCAGACTGGCGAACCACTGCCGAAAGCCCTGCTGGACAAAATGCTGGAAGCGAAAAACTATCAGGCGGCGCTGTTTATCCTGCGTCAGCTGGAGTTTGGCCTGTTCGATTTCCGTATGCACGCCGAATACAGCCCGGAAAAAGGGGCGCAGATCCTGCCAACCCTGGCCGAAGTGAAGAAAATGGTGGCAGTGATCCCTTCACCAAGCTGGGGCCGTTTCCCACACGCATTCAGCCATATCTTTGCCGGTGGCTATGCGGCGGGTTACTACAGCTATCTGTGGGCGGAAGTGTTGTCGGCAGATGCCTACTCGCGCTTTGAAGATGAAGGGATTTTCAACGCTGAAACCGGTAAGTCCTTCCTCGATAACATCCTGTCACGCGGGGGTTCCGAAGAGCCGATGGAATTGTTCAAACGCTTCCGTGGCCGTGAACCGAAGCTGGATGCTATGCTGCGCCATTACGGTATTAAAGGGTAACCCGCCAAGTGAGCGTGTTTTTATTGTGTGAAGCAGGCGCCGATCCCGGCGCCTTGTCTATTTTGGCCGATCGTTGGCAGCTAACCAGCGACGAAGATGCGACGATGGCGCTGGTGCTGACGCCAGAACGGTTGGAGCTGCGTAAGCGCGACGAGCCAAAGCTTGGCGCTATCTACGTCGATTTTATCTCTGGCCCGATGGCCCATCGGCGGCGTTTCGGCGGCGGCCGTGGCGAAGCGGTGGCCAAAGCGGTAGGCATCAAAGGCAGCTATGTGCCTAGCGTGGTGGATGCCACCGCCGGGTTAGGGCGTGATGCATTTGTTTTGGCATCGCTGGGTTGTCAGGTTCGCATGTTGGAGCGTGATCCGGTAGTCGCTGCGTTGCTGGAAGACGGTTTGCAACGGGGCTATCAGGATGCGGAGATCGGCCCTTGGCTACGTGAACGCATGACGTTGCTTCATGCCTCCAGCCTGACGGCGCTGAGCGATCTCGATCCACGCCCGGAAGTGGTGTATCTCGACCCAATGTATCCGCATAAGCAGAAGAGTGCGTTGGTGAAAAAAGAGATGCGGGTATTTCAGTCGCTGGTGGGCAGTGATGATGATGCCGACGGCTTGCTGGAGCCTGCCCGCAGGCTGGCCACCAAAAGGGTCGTGGTGAAACGACCGGATTATGCCCCTCCGCTGGCCGATGTTCCCGCTCATGCTGCCACGACCACCAAAAATCACCGTTTCGATATTTATATGCCTTTGTAAGATCAGCGTTTGGCCCCTCACCCTAACCCTCTCCCAAAAGGAGAGGGGACCGATCGAGAGTGTCTGAAAATCCGATAATGCACCTTGGTTAAGGGGCTGCTCGAGTTTGCTGAGATGACCTCTTTACTTCCAAAAAAGCAGGGGGCTAACAGCTCCCTTTCCCTGTGGGAGACCGATCGAGTGTGTCTGAAAACTCGGTGACGCACCTTGGTTAAGGGCAGCTCGAGTTTGCTGAGATGACCTCTTTACTTCCAAAAAACAGGGGGCTAACAGCTCCCTCTCCCTGTGGGGGACCGATCGAGTGTGTCTAAAAACTCGGTGACGCACCTTGGATAAGGGGACGATCGAGTTTGCTGAGATGACCTCTTTACTTCCAAAAAAGCAGGGGCTAACAGCTCCCTCTCCCTGTGGGAGAGGGTTGGGGTGAGGGGGTATTCATTGAACTTCCTCACATTTCCCATGCTCATTCTGCAATGTCACTGGTAACGCTGAGATGTGCGTCGCATAATCCTGTTTAATTACAATCAACTATAATGAAACAACATGATGAAAAAGACGCTGCTTTCCCTGCTGCTTTGCTTGAGTACCTCTGCCATGGCCGCTGAACCGGTAAATATCACCATTCTTGGCACCTCCGATCTGCATGGCACCTTCGTGCCTTGGGATTACTCTACCGACACCGAGAACCTGGCGGGCAGCCTCAGCCAGATTGCCACCCAGGTGCATAAAGTCCGTGCCCAGCAGCCGAATGTGATCCTGGTAGACGCCGGGGACACCATTCAGGGCAACTTTGTTGAAACCTTCAAGAATGACAAAACCAGCCCGATGATCCTTGGCTTTAACGCGCTGGATTACGACGTATGGGTGATGGGCAACCACGAGTTCGATTTTGGCCTGAAGGCGCTGGCAACTCCACTCAGCCAGTTCAAAGGCACCGCGCTGGCGGGCAATATCGTCTGGGACAGCGGCAAGCCTTACCTGCCCGCCTATAAGATCGTTGAGCGCCAGGGGGTGAAGATTGGCATTATCGGCATGGATACGCCGATGACCGCTGAGTTTGCCAAGGGTACCGATCGCATCGACGGCCTGACGTTTACCGATCCGGTGCAGGCGGTGAAAAAAGTGATCCAGCAGATCCACGGCCAGGTGGACGCCATCGTGCTGGTGGCCCATATGGGGATCGATAATGAGAACCAGCGGCCGGGCACCGGCGTGGGCGACATCGCGCGGGCCAACCCAGAGCTGGCGGCGATCGTTGCCGGGCATATGCACGTCAAGGTGGATAAAGAGGTGATCAACGGCGTGATCGTCACCGAGCCGGACAAATACGGCCGTGCGCTGTCGCGTATCGATCTGCAATTTGAGCAGCAAAATGGCAAATACGTGCTGATCAATAAAGACAGCTACACCTACCCGATCAAAGGCGTCAGCTCCGACAAAAAGCTCGAAGAGATCTACCAGCCGTTCCATACCATCCTGCGTGCCAACGCCAACCGGCCGATCGCTCAGTTGACCGGCCAGGATCTGGTGCCGCCGGACGCGGTGAAAGGTATTCCACAGGTACATATTCAGGATACCGGCATCAGCGCCCTGTATCAGGAGGCTGCCCGTCACTACGCGCCTAAGGCCCAGGTGATCGCGTTGCAGATTGATAACGACAGGCCGAAGCTGAACGTGGGCACCATCACCGCCAAGGATATCGCCTTCAATTATCAATATGCCGGTGGTGAAATCACCGTCTACCAACTGACCGGTAAAGAGCTGAAAAAGTATATGGAGTGGTCAGCGGACTACTTCAACCAGCAGCATGATGGCGATGTCACCTACAGCTTTAACCCACAGCGCCGATCGTCCAAATACTCAACCAATGACTTCTTTGACGGCGTGACTTATACCATCGATCTGCGTAAACCCGTTGGGCAGCGCATCACCGAGCTGAAATTGAACGACGGCACTCCGGTGACCGACAGCACGCCGATCCAGTTGGGGATGAACAGTTATCGCATGGGTCACCTGACGCAGAAAGGCGGAGTACTGGAAGGTATGCAGTTCCCGGTGCTGTCAGATACCAAGGCGGAATTTGGTGAGGAAGCGGGGACTATTCGTAATCTCACCATTCGCTATCTGACCGAGGTGAAGAAGGGCGAGTATCAGGGCAAAGCGATGCACCGCTGGAAGCTGGTGGGGCTGGAAGGGTACGAACGTGAGCGCAAGATTGTGGACAAGCTACTCAATGACGGCAAGATCAGCGTGCCGACCACCGATGATGGGCGTTATACCAACGTGGCCTCCATCAACGTCAAAGAATTACTGTTTAGTGACCCGCAAATGATGAAGCAACGGGTTGCAGCGCTGCAACAACAGGCGCAAGCGGCTACCGATCCGGTCATCAAACAGCGGTTAAACGATCGGTTGGTGATTATCGAGGCTATTAATTGAGGTAATACTCGGTTAACCAGATAAAAAAATGCCGGCGAATCTGCCGGCATTTCTCATTCAGGGGTAAGGTTAGAGCACTCCCTGAGCCAGCATCGCATCGGCAATCTTAACGAACCCGGCAATGTTGGCGCCGTGAACGTAATGCGTTTGCTTGCCTTCGCCGCCGTACTCGACGCAGGACTGATGGATATCCGCCATGATGTGACGTAAACGGATATCGACCTTCTCTGCCCGCCAGTTAAGGCGCGCGGCGTTTTGCGCCATCTCTAACCCGGAAGTGGCAACACCACCGGCGTTGGCGGCTTTGCCCGGTGCGAACAGCACGCCCGCTTCCAGGAAGGCATCGGTAGCCTGGATGGTAGTTGGCATATTAGCGCCTTCAGCCACGGCTTTGACCCCGTTGCGGATCAGCACCTGTGCGGCTTCCAGATCCAGCTCGTTCTGGGTGGCACAAGGCAGGGCGATATCCACCGGCACGTTCCACGGGCTTTCACCGGCCAGATAGGTCAGGCCACGCTCGCGGGCGTAATCGGCAACTCGGCCATAGCGCTGGTTTTTGATTTCGGCCAGATGCGCCAGTTTTTCAGTGGTGAAGCCAGCTTCATCCACCACGGTTCCGCCGGAATCGGACACGGTGATCACCCGCGCGTCCAGCTCCAACGCTTTCTCAATGGTGTATTGCGCCACGTTACCGGAGCCGGAAACCGCGACACGCATCCCTTCAAAGCCCAGGCCATGGCGCTGCAGCATTGAATCGGTGAAGTAGACCAGGCCGTAACCGGTGGCTTCCGGGCGGATCAGACTGCCGCCGAACGACAGGCCTTTGCCGGTGAATACGCAGCTGGTGTTGTTAGACAGCTTTTTCATCATGCCGGCCATAAAGCCCACTTCGCGCCCACCTACGCCGATATCCCCGGCTGGCACGTCAGTATCTGGGCCCAGATGACGATAAAGCTCGGTCATCAGCGATTGGCAGAAGCGCATGACTTCGCCCTGGCTTTTGCCTTTGGGATCAAAGTCTGAGCCACCCTTGCCGCCGCCCATAGGCAGCGTGGTCAGGGCATTCTTGAAGGTCTGTTCAAAACCGAGGAACTTCAGAATGGAGGTATTAACCGAAGGGTGGAAACGCATCCCCCCTTTATACGGCCCAATGGCGGAGTTGAACTGGATACGGTAGGCGCGGTTTACCTGAACTTTGCCCTGATCGTCGACCCAACTGACGCGAAACTGAATGATACGCTCAGGCTCTACCAGGCGCTCTAACAGGGCGTGGTCACGATAATGAGGATTACGCTCGATGAATGGCCACAGAGAGGTAAAGACTTCACGCACTGCCTGCAGATATTCCGGTTGATGCGAGTTATGACGTTGTAAGGATTTTAGAAAGGATTCTAGCGATACAGCCTGTTCCATGGATAGCTCCTGTTTAGCATATTGGTTCCCCTGTTTTTATGATGTGTCTCACAGTTGGGGAGGATGTTGTGTCTACCTCGACTATATCACTGTGGGGTGGCTGATTAACAAGCAATAAATAACAGGAAACCATGAAAAACGCCCGCGCAGGGCGGGCGTTGGCCAAACAGGTTAGCGAATACTTACTTTTCTTCGTCGCGCAGCGGCACAATCAGCATATCAATGTGTACCGTATTGATTAACTGGCGCGCAGAGGACATCAACTTGCTCCAGAAATCCTGGTGGTGTCCACACAATACCAGGTCCATATCGTATTTTTTAATCGCATCAACCAGCACCTGCGCCAAATCGCCGCTGCCGCTCAGGGTTTCGGTGATGGGATAGCCCGCATTTTGCGACAGCTCGGTTAACGCATGGTGGGTTTCTTCGGAAATACGCTTTTGCATATCGCCCAGATTGACGTCGATCAGGCCGGTATACAGATCGGAATAGTTTACATCAACGTGGATCAGAGAGACTTTGGCATTGTACGGCCGCGCCATTGATACCGCTTTCTCGACCAGGATTTTACTTTCCGGTGATAGGTCAACCGCAATCAGTATGTGTTTGTAAGCCATGAGAATACTCCTTCCATATAATGCCGATTAAAGGGGGCAGGCATTCAGTGTTCCAGCTTGGCGCTTTCGCCTTACCTGCATAGTACCATCCAGATAACACAATGATATGTTGGGGCGATCACACTGCACCGCATCAATCACCCTTGTTTATACGTTTACCCCACCCGTTTTACACCGCCGGGGCAAAAAATCCTATGGCTTATACGGTTCTCCGCCATTTGAACGATTGAATTATAAGCATTGTTGCTCAAAGTATAGCTTATGACGGTTATCCGAGCGGAGAGCGGGTAGATGAAGAATTTGGCCCTGACTGTAAATTTTATACGGCACCGGGATCTGTTTGCGTATCATTATTCTACACTAGTGAATGTGGACCCCACTTACTTCCTCTGATCGCTGTAATGCCTGTTCATCAAGCGGTCAGAGGTTGTGGGTAGCAACGGGTCCGTAAGGTGCTAGGGGGATGGGAGCCAAGGCCCCGGCAGCATAAGGTATGAAGTAGGGCCGTTGGCCCGGCGGGTGTCCGGGATAACAACGCCTTGAGGGGGCTATCATGATTAGTACCGTCGCGCTGTTTTGGGCATTGTGTGTGGTCTGTGTGATTAACATGGCCCGGTATTTTTCTTCTCTGCGTGCGCTGCTATTTGTTTTACGCGGCTGCGACCCGTTACTTTACCAATACGTCGATGGCGGAGGGTTCTTTACTTCGCACGGCCAGCCGAGCAAGCAGATACGGCTGGTGCGCTATATCTTTACGCAACGCTATATGGAGCACCACGACCCGGAATTCATCCGCCGCTGTCAGCGTGTCCGCAGCCAGTTTGTGCTGACTTCATCGCTGTGTGGGCTAGTGGTGATCAGCCTGGTGGCATTGGCGATCTGGTATTAGCCCGGCGATAGCAAGGCAAAAAAAATGGCGGCCATTTTGGCCGCCATTTTTGTATCGAGCAATCGTCAAATCACTTTCAGCGCCAGCCAATACAGGCCACCGGAAAGCAAAATCGAAACTGGCAGGGTCAGAACCCAGGCCAACAAGATGCTCTTGATGGTTTTGCTCTGCACGCCACCGCCATCCACCAGCATCGTTCCGGCAACCGCCGAAGACAGTACTTGGGTAGTGGAAACCGGCATACCGGTATAGCTGGCCACGCCAATCGACAGGGCGGCCGTCATCTGTGCCGACACCCCCTGAGCGTAGGTCATGCCTTTCTTACCGATTTTCTCACCGATAGTGGTAGCAACGCGTCGCCAGCCCACCATGGTACCGAGAGACAGCGCCAGGGCTACCGCGACGATAATCCAGGTTGGTGCATATTCAACGGTTTCCAACAGGTCTGAACGCAGATTCTTCAGGAAGCGTTGATCTTCCACTGAGGTTTCCGGCAGCTTGGCCACCTTGTCTGCAGTCTCGGTCACGCACATCAGCAGGCGGCGCAGATGGCTGCGCTGCTCTACGGTCAACTGATCGTAGTTTTGCAGATTGTTCAGCAGGTCCAGAGAGCGCTCAACGGCGATCAGGGCACGTGAGCTGTCGCAGTGGAACTCAACCGGTTGATCAGGCGCTGGAGCCGCATTCTGAGGCGCAGGAACCAATGGCGTCTGTGTGGCCACGTGTGCCAGAGAATCGCCATGCTTTTGGTAGAATTGCTGCAGGTGGCTCACGGCATCACGGGTACGGGTAATGTCGTAACCGGTCGCACTCATATTGAGCACGAAGCCTGCAGGGGCAACACCAATCAGCACCAGCATAATCAGACCGATACCTTTCTGACCGTCGTTCGCGCCGTGTGAGAAGCTTACGCCGATAGCAGATAGGATCAGAGCAATACGCGTCCAGAACGGTGGCTTACGTTTGCCATCGACCTTCTCACGTTCCGCCGGAGTCATATGAATACGCTGACGCTTTTTGGTATTGCTCCAATAGCGGCGCAGCATAAACACCATCAGCCCGGCAATGATCATCCCGATCAACGGGGAGAAGATTAACGACAGGAAGATGCTGATCATTTTTGGCACGTTCAGCGCGTCGACCACGGAGGTGTTGGTCACCAACGCATTGGTCAAGCCGACACCGATAATGGCGCCAATCAGGGTGTGGGAGCTGGAGGCCGGTAGCCCAAGATACCAGGTACCAAGGTTCCAGATAATTGCCGCCAACAACATGGAGAAGACCATGGCTAACCCGTGTGCTGAACTGACGTTCAACAACAGATCGGTTGGTAGCAGGTGCACAATGGCGTAGGCAACACTCAAACCGCCGAGCATCACGCCAAGAAAGTTGAACAGGCCAGCCATAACGACCGCAAGTTGCGAGCGCATAGCACGGGTGTAAATTACAGTAGCGACCGCATTGGCCGTATCATGGAAGCCGTTAATGGCCTCATAGAACAGCACGAACAACAATGCGAGAATTAACATCAGGCCGGTATGGAAATCCAGGCCAGTGAACAAATGCAGCATAAGCGTTACGCCAGGTTTGTGGACATGAACGCCGCGCATTATCGGCGACAACCGGTGTCGGGGAAAAGGAAAATATGACGTTTTTTTGATTTCTCTGATGTACAAGGGGTTTGAACAGTGTTGAATCGATGCAATTTCAGCATGTTACTGCCGTTTATGCCCGTTACATTTTCTTACGTTGGCGTTGGCCTGCCGATGCCTTTACAATCCCTCACCGCGGATTTAGCGGTATACAGGCACGTAAAAGGCGTAAAATACGCTCTTGTTGCCGCGATTGTTGTGGTTATTGCAAAGAGAGGTTTGGGTGGAACAGTTTGATGTTGTCGTCATTGGCGCGGGTGCCGCAGGGATGTTTTGTGCTGCGCAGGCAGGGCAACTGGGTTGCCGGGTGCTATTACTCGACAACGGCAAAAAACCGGGCCGCAAGATCCTGATGTCTGGCGGTGGGCGCTGTAACTTCACCAACATGTCCGCTGAACCGGCGGCCTACCTCTCGCATAACCCCCATTTCTGCAAATCGGCATTGGCACGCTACACCCAATGGGATTTTATCGATCTGATTAACCGCTACGGCATCGCTTACCACGAAAAAACCTTGGGGCAGCTGTTTTGTGATGATTCTGCCCAACAGGTCGTCGATCTGTTGGTACAAGAGTGCGACCTGGGTCAGGTGGTAACGCGCCTGCGCAGCGAAGTCCTGAGCGTCGAAAAAACCGACCAGGGCTTCGAATTGGCACTTAACGGAGAGAGTGTAAGTGCTCGCTCACTTGTGGTGGCGAGCGGTGGGCTTTCCATGCCGGGCCTGGGGGCCACTCCCTTTGGCTATAAGCTGGCGGAACAGTTTGGCCTGAAAGTATTGCCGACCCGGGCCGGTTTGGTGCCCTTTACGCTGCATAAGCCGCTGTTGGAGCAATCCCAGGCGCTGTCTGGCGTTTCGGTTCCCGCAGTGGTCACAGCGGAAGATGGCACCAGCTTTCGTGAAAGCATCCTGTTTACGCATCGGGGGCTTTCTGGTCCGGCTATCTTGCAGATCTCCAGCTACTGGCAGCCTGGTGAGTTTGTGAGCATTAACTTACTTCCGACGCTAGACCTGGTGGGCTTCCTTAACGAACAGCGCCAGGCACATCCTAACCAGAGCCTGAAAAACACCCTGGCTTTGCATTTGCCCAAGCGCCTGGTGGAATTACTGCAAGAATTGGGGCAACTGCCGGAGGCCACGTTGAAGCAACTCACTCCAACGCAGCAGACAGCATTGGTTGATAGTTTGCAAGACTGGCGCGTGCAACCCAATGGCACCGAGGGTTACCGCACAGCAGAGGTGACCCTGGGCGGTGTGGACACCAAGGAGCTTTCTTCCAAAACCATGGAGGCGAGTAAGGTCCCGGGCCTGTACTTTATCGGTGAGGTAGTGGACGTGACGGGCTGGCTGGGGGGCTATAACTTCCAGTGGGCCTGGAGTTCCGCTTGGGCCTGCGCGCAGGCTTTGGCTGCGCAGAAATCTTAAAGAGACGGCAGACACTCCTGAAACGGCTCGCCATGAAGAGGCGCGGAATGCCGCGCCCATTCAGATAATCAATCGTCTATTTTAAGAACTTTAGAGATAGGAACATCGGAAGTAATTCAGAATAATGGGCTCGGCTCGTGCGTTGAGACAAGCGCACTCTTATTCAAATAATAACAAGGAAAGTTCTGCTGATGAAAATCAAATGCGGTTTGGCATTACTGGCTTCTCTGGTGCTGGTTTCCGGCTGTAGCCAAAAGATTTCCTCTTCACGCGTGGCGGCTGATCCTGCCGCTGCACCGGCTCCAGTCGCCCAAGAACATAAACTGGGAACGGCATGGGGTGAGGACGTTTACTCCAAAGTGACCACCGTTGACGCGAAGCGTATGCATTCCTCTCCAGACAGTGTCGCCAAAGTGTTGTACAGCGCGGCAGCTTCCAATAATGGGCAGTACACCAATGAGATCGTGTTGTCTTCCGTCAGAATGCGGGTGCAGACCGAAAACAATCGGGATTTCGCGCTCAATCGCTATAAAAATGGCGAGTTTTCATTCTCTGCCAATGACGGCGAGCGCTACCAGCTGTTTTTCTATAACACCAGCCCCAGCAAAACCTATGAGGTGGTAACCGCGGTTGACGGCCTGGACGTGATTTCAGGCCGCAGTGGTTCACTGCGCAATTCCGGCTATCTGGTCTCCCCAAAAGGAACCCTGGTGATTGAGGGCTTCCGTAAAAGTGATTCGTCCGTTGCTGCATTCCGTTTCGCAAAACCCGATGATTCCTACGCTGCGAGTTCACTGGCGGGCGAAAAAGAGAATGTCGGCGTGATTGGCGTGGCGGTTTATGAAATGGCGCTGCCGGGTCTGCCTGATTGCCAACCGCAGGCGTTTCCTGGGGATGCTAAATACGCCCCTGCTCCCTGCAAGAAACCGTAATTGCGTAAACATGGCCTCAAAATCTGAGGCCATGTTCGGTTTCGGGCCTGTTTCCAGCTTCCTCAGACACCTTAGACACCCCGGCATCTCCTGACCTCTGCAGCTGCTAACGCCTCATGGCAGGGTGAACGCTTACCTTTCGGCCAGCAAGACCTTGCTATTGGCCGTTTTCGAGATAACAAATGGTGTGCAGGAATAATCTTGTTAGTAATAACTTTACGTTTACAACTATCGTGTTTTTTTCAGAATATCCTCCTGCATCTTGCGAACGCGTTTTTTATTTTTTTTAACGGGCAGATTATCGCAATATCTGGTTTTTTTTACCCAATTTAGGTTAGGGGCAGATAGATAACGCAGTAGGAATTTTATCTTTTTTTAAGTAAAAAATGTGGCGCTATCGAAATTCTGCGAATTCTCCTAGCCATTGAGGGGATATAAAAATTTGGCGATCTTTATGCAATGTGACCTATATCAATAAACCCTGGCTGGAAAAACCTATCTTATATAGGGCCAGCTTGGTTAGGGGCATTTGTGGTTTGTTGTGAGTCGTTAATTCATGTTAACGTACTGATTATTAATCATGTTTTTGCAAGGAAATCAGTCTCAGAGGAAAGTGGTTATGCCATGGAGTCATGAAATTCAACAGGCAATTACCTTGTTACAGGCATGCCAACATCGTCATGTGGACAGTCTGCCCTGTCCGGCCAGGGGGGATGAACCTGGTGCAGTAGGCACTTGTGCAGAAAAAATCATGCCGTCAATTATCTTGCTGAATGCTTTCGCCGATGTGCTCCCGCAGCATCAGGAACTGCATCGTATTGGTATGGTGCTAGAGGCTCGAGGTCTGATCAAAAAGCTTGAGCAGGGCGAGAGCTATAGCCAAAGAGCGTTGGAGTATTTAAGTGCGCAGGTTGCGTTTTAACCACCCTGATTACTTGGCGGTACCAGTGATTAATACTGAGAGGGAGCGCTTCGGCACTCCGCGTTTTGCCCATCAATAATGGTTAGCTGGAATTTATTCTTTGCCTAATTGTTTTAGGCGTAGTTATAAGTTTAGCCAAGAATATCATTTGCTTTTCACAGTGTTAAATAGGGCGATAAGCCTAATTTCAGCAATATAAAAAATGATTAAATTAATAGAGCCGGTCAAGTCCGTACTGGCCTATTCCTAGCGTATCACTTGTACTTGGCAGAGCGTTTATGAGCAGCAGACACAGTCTTAATCCTCCCCCCTTTCTGTGCGCAGAAAATAATCTTGTTACCCTCCAATCCGACTTAGCCATGTCATTTTGATTTTGTCTCCTCTGGAGCTGGCTCTGCGGGGGCGCTGTACCACGCTGTTTGCGGTACCACCAGGTCTTGGCGGGGCTGTAACACAAAGTGAGGTGACATAATTTGCACGCCAAACTCGTTAAAAACGTCCTGGATATGCTGGTGCAACTCCGAGCGGACATCCGGCGGCAGTTTGCCGGGCTGGCTGGTGACTTGTAGCTCGTAGGCGACGTAAAAATCCTGCAATCCCGTTTGCCTAACGATCATCGTGCCGTTGGCATCCACAGTGCTGCAACGCCGGGCCGCCAGTTCCAACATCGCCTTAACCTGCCGCCAAGGGGCGTCGTAGCCGATGGTGACGCTGGTAACCACGTTAAGCCTGTTCTCTACCGCTAGACGGCTGGTATTTTCAACTGTACCGCTGACCGCAACCGCATTAGGTAATGTGATTTCATGGGCATTGCGAGTGATGATTTTCAGCGATAGCGCGTTAAGCTCGCTAACGGTGCCTTCAATCTCGCCAATGCGTACAAAGTCCCCTTTTCGTAGCGCACGGGAATAAACTAGCACCAACCCACTCATTGCGTGATTCATCAACCCCGCTGAACCTAGCGTAATCAATAAACCAAAGAACACGCTCATGCCCTTAAAGGCATCCGAATTTGCTCCCGGCAAATAGGGATAGGCAAGGGTGAGGGTAAATAGCCAGAGTGCAGCGGAAGTCAAACGCCGGGTGGCGCCAACCGTTTCTGGGTGCAGCCCAGGAAACTGCATCTGCCCTCTCTCAACGGCGTTAAATAGGATGCGCAGCAATTGGTTAAACAGGCGGGCGATAAGGAAAATAATTGCCACGGTAGCCAAACCAGGCAGGGCGGACAGCATATCGTCAGCCAGTTTGCTCACTAACGAATACAGGGCATTCCCAAGATGTTGTCCCCAAGGGCGGGTATAGGGGAATAGTGCCAATATCCAGCTAAGCCAGGTGTAGGTCATGAACAAGCCAAGCACTATCGTCGTGAGGTTAAGCAGGCTACGTTCCATCAGCCGGATAAATTGGCTGAAAGTCGAGTTGGCTTTCAGCCAGCGGGGCGGTTTTGCAGAACGTCGTTGCAGGCGGAGTTGGGCACGGCGGTTCATGGCGAAGCAAAAATACAACAGTGTGGCGTAGGATGCTGTAGCAATAAGGCTTAATAGAATATCGAGGGTAATCTCATGAGGGGAACGCTGCTGGAGATAGTATTTTCGCAGATTTTCCAGGCGTTGTTGCACCCTATTAGCCGATTCTTCCAGGGTCAGGTTTTCGGCTGGGTCCAAGTCTGATGCCAGGATATTGAACAACGGCTTGCCGTTAAGCGAAAAATGGTAACCAGCTTGCGCACCTTCGCCAAAAGCCTGACTGACAACGGGGTGTGTGGCATCAAAGGAAGTGAGGTGCTTTATCCTGGTTTGCGCACGAATAACCCGTTCTTGGGGGGACAGTTTTTGCTCCTGAGCTAAAAAGAGATAGACGGGTTCAGACCCTAGCACCAATGTCCGTTCCTGTTCCCACTCGTCGGTCTGCGAGTGAGGCTCTGCCGCGAACACAGGCAATGTCCCGCCGATCAGCAAGCCGAATACCCATAGCAACGCGTTAAAATTCATTGAACTGCCCCCTCGCTTAGTGACTCTTTAGAGAGTGTAGCCAAAGGGGGTCTTTATGCTCTGTACCGTCGTATTGCTTTGCCGTATGAAAAATCGCCCCCGCGTTTTACGGGGGGCTTAGTGATTATCCTTGCAGCAATGCAATACTGTGGCGGATCTCGCGTTCGATATCGCCCTCTGTCCAGGTAGTTAGCTGTGAAGAGAACGGCTCGAAGGCATAGATCCCCCGGTAGCCCAAACGTTCCAGGTTCTGTACCTGGGCTACGCTTGCCAACCGATCTTTATCGCTCAGCATAATGCGTTCTTCATCGCTCAATGCGCTTTTGATGAGCGGATCCTCAACGCCAGAGAGATGCACCAAACCAATCTGCTCAACCCGGATCTGAGCATCAAACTCCGGTTGTGCTACGTCGCTCAGATAGTGGTGGAACGTATCCAGCACGATCTTATAAGGTGCGCCAGAATCACGAATGATTGCCTGTGCCAGCAAGGAAGAGCGTAGTGAACTTATGCCAAACCCCAAGGGTTCCACGTAGCCCTCAACGCCATACTGCTTGAACAGCGGAGCGAGTAGCCGCAGTGCAGCCAGCGTATCTTCCCTTTTTTGCGATTCACTACGCCGGTCGCTCGCGTTGCAATGTGGGCACATCACCACTGCCTTGCTATGGATGGCTTTCGCCTGAACCAGCAACGCTTCAGCGTTTTTCAGCAGTGCTGCTTGATCTTCTAGCAGGTTGAACATTCCTAGCGCGTTGATGGTGACGATCTCAATGCCGAACTCTTCGGCCAGCGCGTTTAACTGCTCGTTGCTCAGGTTGTCGGCCACTTTGCCACCCGACATATCGTTGCGCAGTTCGACCTTGCTTAACCCACATTTTTTCACCAGGCGGAAGAAGTTTTCCAGCGTGAGGTTGGGGGCGATCTTACGGTTGATACAAAAACGTTCCAATGCAATGGCCATGATGCATCACTCCTGGGTTTGTCGGCTTTAGGCTTTGCCATCTTCTACCGTGACGATTTCAGATAGCGGTTGGCGATAGCGTTTTGCCATCACGACGTCTTCCATTCTTTCCAGTGAAACGCCCTTGGTTTCTGGAATAAAGCGGGCAATAAACCAATAGCTGAACAGGCAGCAGGCAGCAAACACCCACATTGGGAACGCCCCGTGGAAGGTGGAGAACAGATAAGGTTGGTCATTGATCATCGGGAAGCTCTGGGCCACGACGAAGTTGGCCAGCCACATACAGCCAACGGCAATGCTCATCCCCTGTGAACGCATGCGGTTGGGGAAAATTTCAGAGACCAGCACCCAGGCACCTACGCCCCATGACATGGCGTAGAACACCATAAAGAACAGCATGCCAAACAGCGCGAAGTAGCCGGTTGCCTGGGTATACAAGGCATAAGAGGTGATCAGCAGGCCAACGATGGTGCCCAGGGTGCCCCAGCGCATCAGTGGGATACGGCCTATGCGATCCATCAGCATGGCGCCGATCACCGAGCCGACCAGTTGCAATACGCCGATCCAGATGGTCTGGAACAGGGCTTCTTGCGCGTTTTCGGTCACGGTTTTCAGCACCACCGGGGCGTAGTACATCATGACGTTAACCCCCGTCACCTGTTGCAGCATGGCGATCATACAGCCGACAAACAGGATGAAGCGTACGCGTACGTCGCCATAATTCAGCTTTTGCTTACGGTGCTGCTCGTCCTGGCGAAGCGACTCCTTGATTTCTCTTAACACGCTTTTAGCATGCTCAGCATTTGAAACGCGGGTCAACATGGCTAAAGCCTGATCGTCGCGGCCTACCATTACGCTCCAGCGTGGTGATTCGGGGATGACAAAGACCAAGGCGGTGAACAGCAGGCAGGGGATCACCTCTGAGCCAATCATCCAGCGCCAACCCATCTCCACCAGCCAGGCTTCACTGGCATAGCTGGCAATCTTGAAGTTAACGTAAAAAATCACGATCTGACCGAACACGATGGCGAACTGCTGCATGCTGAGCGCCCGGCCCCGCATATCCTTCGGTGAGACTTCTGACATGTACATAGGGGATACCGTTGCGGCCAGCCCGACGGCCAGACCCCCGATGATGCGATAGATAACAAACCAGGTGAAGGTGGTGGCCAGAGCGGCACCGACTGCAGAGACGGTAAACAGGAAGGCGGCGACCACCAGGGCCTTTTTACGCCCATAGCGGCCGGCCAGCGGCCCAGCGCCGAAGGCACCGACCACGCAGCCGATCACCACGTTGGACACTGCCCAGCCGGTTTCTGCCGGGCTGAGGTCAAAGTAGGTTTTAAGGGCTTCGATCGCACCAGAAATCACGGCGGTGTCATAACCAAACAGAATGCCGCCGAGTGCTGCAATCCCGCAGATACGCAGAATATACCCAGTATTGTGTTTACGCTGATGTGACATATGTTGCTCCGATTTTTATCCTGGCTTCTGCCTACTTAAGTGACTTGTAGGGTGTAGGGAGGCAGAAGGGTGAACCGTGCCTGTCATCAAGGCGGTGTTTTTCAGTGGGCCTTTGGCAGACAAGAACATTTATTTCATATTTAGTGAATAATGAAATATTGATTTTTAGATCCAGTTCAAAAAATTGAGCATAAATAGGGCAAATGTTCTCCCCGTTTTGCATAGCAGATTGGAAAATTGACTCGCCCAAGCGGGAAAACGTATCTGTATAAAAAATAGGGATTACTGCGTAAAGCCACGCAGCTAGCGGATCGCGGATAGCATCGTTCGTCACCACCCGCTCAGCCGACGGACATGGCAAATTTGCGATCGGCGGCCCTAAAAACAAATTTTCTAAAAACTTTTATTTGAAACTTTTTTTTCAATGGAATAGAGTTTGATTCATCTGGTCAGGATTTAATCTGCCTGTGGGCCGTACTCTTGCAGGCGGCACGATGAACGTCACGGTATGCGGCAATGCTTCAATCCGTGGCGATAGCGGACTTAAAAGAGGGTGAAACATGAAAACCGTGGGTAACTTTATTGGTGGGCAGGTTTGCCTGAGCAGCAGTAACCAAACCGTCGACGTGCACAATCCGGCTAGCGGCCAGGTTGAACGCCGTGTGACGCAGAGCACCGCCGCCGAGGTGAAACAGGCTATTGATGTCGCCCATCAGGCATTTACCGACTGGGCGCGTACCACGCCGCTGCGCCGGGCGCGTATTATGTTCAATTTCAAAGCATTGCTAGAGCAGCACCGCGAAGAGTTGGCGCAACTGATCGTCAGTGAACATGGCAAAGTCTATTCCGACGCGCTGGGTGAATTGACCCGTGGCATGGAGGTGGTGGAGTTTGCCTGCGGTATTCCGCACCTGATCAAAGGAGAATACTCACCGGATGTAGGCACCGGCGTGGACAGTTTCTCGCTGATGCAGCCGCTGGGCGTAGTGGCCGGGATCACACCGTTCAACTTCCCGGCTATGGTGCCGATGTGGATGTTCCCTATCGCGCTGGCCTGTGGCAATACCTTCGTACTGAAGCCTCCGGCTTTGGTGCCTTCTGCCTCCGTGCGTCTGGCAGAACTGCTGAAAGAGGCGGGCCTGCCGGATGGGGTATTCAACGTCGTGCATTGCGGCAATGAAGAGGCCTCGCAGCTGTGCACCGATCCACGGATTCAGGCGGTGAGCTTTGTTGGCTCATCCACGGTTGCAGAGCATATTTACACCACCGCCAGCGCACATGGCAAACGTGTACAGGCCTTTGGGGCCGCCAAAAATCAGGCTATCGTTATGCCGGATGCGGATCTGGATGCCACGGTCAATGCGCTGATGGGAGGGGCATTTGGCTCGGCCGGTGAACGTTGCATGGCGCTGCCAGTGGCCGTCGTGGTTGGTGATAGCACCGCAGATAAACTGATTGCCAAACTCAAACCGCTGATCGCCCAACTGCGGGTTGGCCCCGGCATGCAGCAAGGCGGCGAGGAAAATGAAATGGGGCCGTTGGTCTCATCCGCCCATCAGAAAAAAGTGCTGGGGTACATTGATATTGGCGTTAAAGAGGGCGCAACGCTGGTGGTCGATGGCCGCGATTATCAGGTGCCGGGTTATCCAGAGGGTTACTACGTGGGCGGTACCCTGTTCGATAACGTCCAGCCGGATATGCGTATCTATCGCGAAGAGATCTTTGGGCCGGTATTGGGCATTGTACGGGTCGCCGATTACCAAACGGCCATCGATACGGTGAACAGCCACGAGTTTGGTAACGGCAGCGCCATTTTCACCAATAATGGCCACTATGCTCGCCAGTTTGTGCATGAGGTTCAGGCGGGGATGGTGGGGGTTAACGTGCCGGTACCGGTACCGATGGCTTTCCACAGCTTTGGCGGTTGGAAACGTTCGGTATTCGGTGCGCTTAACGTACATGGTACGGATGGCGTGCGATTCTATACCCGCATGAAGACGGCCACCGCACGTTGGCCAACCGGCCAGCAAACGGTATCCGAATACAGTATGCCAACGCTGGGCTAAACCGCAGCCAGCTATGCCGAGGCCGTTATTCCACCGGGATAGCGGCCGCTGTTGCTGGTATCAATGTATTGCAGCCACACTCACAAGCACGGGATTTAAGGAGCATTGTCATGTCATCATTACTTGCGAAATGTCAGCAACCGGATGCGCAGGGACGTATTCAGTCCGTCACCCCGGAAAATGCCGGTTGGCGTTTTGTCGGGTTTGAGGTCTATCGGTTAGCTGCCGGGCAGTCGTTGCGGTTGGAGAGTGGCGATAAGGAGCTTTGCCTGGTGCTGGTCGCGGGTATTGCCTCTGTGGCAACGCAACGAGCGGAGTATCCACACATTGGTAAGCGGATGAGCCCGTTTGAGCGTACGCCACCTTATTCCGTTTATGTTCCGCACCACGACCAGGTTGAAGTCCGGGCAGAAACCGATCTGGAACTGGCGGTATGCAGCGCACCGGGTAACGGGCATCTGCCTTCACGCTTGATCACCCCGGCAGACGTCGGCGTGGAGCGGCGGGGTAAAGGCCGTAACCAACGGCTGGTACACAATATTCTGCCTGATAGCCAACCGGCTGACAGCCTACTGGTGGTTGAGGTCTATACCGACGAAGGCAATACCAGCTCCTACCCAAGTCATAAGCACGACCAGGAAAACTCGCCGGACGAAACCTACCTGGAAGAAACCTATTACCACCGTCTTAACCCTGAACAGGGGTTCTGCCTGCAACGCGTCTATACCGACGATCGTTCGCTGGATGAGTGTATGCCGGTCTATAACCGCGACGTGGTGAAAGTACCGCGCGGTTACCATCCGGTGGCAACCCTGGCCGGATATGACAGCTATTATCTCAACGTGATGGCGGGGCCGGTACGCCTGTGGAAGTTCACCTGGGAAAAAGATCACGCCTGGATCAACAGCGAAAGCTATTGATACTGACAAGGTAGGGGCCGCCGCACACTGCGCCCCTTTTCGAATATTACAGCTCTTTGGCGTTATTCAGTGCCAATGATACCGCCAGCGTCTGTGCCAGACACATGGAGGCCACCTGCGAGCGGAACCCATCTACCTGTGCTTCGCGAACTACAAAACAGACATCGCTGAAGGCGGCCAGCGGGCTGACCTGGCTGTCGGTAATGGCGATGAGCTGTGCGCCCTGCTTGGCACCCAACTCCACCAGTTCTACCGCTTCTTTGGCATAAGGCGAATAGCTGATGGCGATCACTACGTCCTTGGGCTTCACCATGCTGAGCTGTTCGGTAAACATCCCGCCTAACCCGTCGATCAGGAAGGCGCGCCTTTCGAGGTGGCGCAGGGCATAGGTGAGATAAGAAGCCACGCTGAATGAGCGGCGCAGGCCGATCACGTAGATATTTTCCGCGTTATTCAGCAGCTCTACCGCCCGATCCAACTGCTCGGCACTGGTTTGCATCGCCAACTGTTGCAACGCCTGCGAGTTGACCATCGTAAACACGTTAAGGATTTCTGCCGGTTTTTCCGGGGCAACGCTGTCGTCGGTAGAGGTTTGGCGGAACAGGCGTGCGCGCTCGGTATAGTTCACCGTTTCTTCCATCAGATGCTGGCGGAAGACCTGCTTCATTTCGTTGAAACCGCTGAAGCCAAAGGCGTTGGCGAAACGGATCAGGGTAGAAGGCGGCACACTGGCCTGTGCGGCGATGGAGGCAACGGTATCGAAAGCAATGCTGTTACTGTTATCCAGGATGTAGCGTGCTACCTGTTTCAAGCGCTTGCTCAGCGTTTCATAACGGCGGCGGATTTCGTCCTGTAACAGCGAAAGTTGAGTTGGGTTAGTCATCCATTCGGCTCGCAGTATTGGCTGAGGCGTATTGGTGTATACGCTGAAAATATTGTCCGGTTATTCTAACAGATGGAGTGGACATTTCATTTCTACAAAAAGCGATTTATTTCGTCGCCAGTTGCGTTACTTCACAGAAAATGGGCAAAAAAATCCCCTTAAAGCAGCGAAAATCACTTTAAGGGGTAGGTTCGTTAACCACGCCAGCTTAACTACGGCTGGTTTTACTCGCAGGCTGCGGGCGATATTGCCGCCAGAAACCGATCAGCGTCAGGTATTTCTGTTTCACCTGTTCGACCAGCCCGGCGTCATCGATCTCACCTTGTAGCCAAAGGCGTGAAGAGGTGCCAAAAATGGTACGGCCAACCGCGAAGCCTTTTACCCAGTGGGCATCTGCGGCTGCGGCGAACCCGGCTTTCAGCGTTTCCTGTGGGGAGTCTAGCCCGAGGATTAGCACCCCGCGGCAGAATGGGTCGTGAGTTTCAATCAATTCGCCCACTTTTTGCCAGTTGGCGGCACTAAGCGGCGGCAATTTCCACCAGTCAGGCAGAACGCCCAACCGGTAGAAATGTTCCATCACCTGTAGATAGTTGCTCTCGTCTTTGTCGGCATGACCTTCTGGCAAAATGACTTCCAGCAACAGCTCATGGCCCGATTTGCAGCAGCCACGATACACGTCAACGATCAGCTCATCCTGCTCACGGCGCAGCGCTTCGGCATCCTGTGGATGATAAAACACCAGGCATTTGACCACGTGCTCTTGGGGCCAGTCGATCAGCTGCGAGCCAATATTACCGTGCTCCAACCGCAAAGGGCGGGAGCTTGGCAACTCCACCGGGCGGCCAATCCACCAGCCCTGGCCAGTAATGGCATTCAACGCCGCCTGGCCGTAGGTCGTATCTGCCAGAATGCCGCTGTTGCCGTGTAACCCCGCCTCGGTTGCCGCAGCCTGTGCGGCAGCCAACAGCAACGTTTTTAACTGTGGGATCCGCTCTGTACTCACTCCTGCCTCTCGCGCCATCTCTGCCAACTGCTTGCGGTGATCAAAAGCGAATACGCACAGTTCAGGCCATTGCTGTTTGCGCGTGGTAACGCGGTGCAGGTGGTTCAGCCGGGCATCCAGATCCGGGCGTTTCACCTCTTGTTCGCGTTGCAGGTAATCGTCCAGCTCCAGCTTGGTCGGCATTGCCGGGGCGCAACCGTGGCGTGACACTACCAGCGCACCGCAGGCATTGGCGTAACGGCAGGCCTGATCCCAACCCTCATCATTAAGATAGCCACGTAGCAGGCCAGACATAAAGGCATCACCCGCGCCGAGCACGTTCAAAACGTCAACGCGAACGCCTGAATGCAGTTTGACTTGTTGCCAATCTGTGGGGATATCCCCTTCAAATACCGAGCATCCCTGCGCCCCTCGCTTGCACACCAACGTGGCCTGGGTGACCTTACGGACGTTTTGCAGCGCGACCAGCGTATCGGTACTGCCGCCAGCGATATGGAACTCTTCTTCAGTCCCCACGATGAGATTGAAATGGTGCAGAACTTCCTGCAACTCGCGGGTCACCTTTTCCGATTCGATAAAGCGGGTCTCGCCATCGCCTAACGAGGTCAACCCCCACAGCACTGGCCGATAATCGATATCCAATGCGGTACGCAGCCCGTGGCGGTGGGCGTATTCCAACGCTTTGAGCACCGCAGCGCGCGTTTTGGGGTGGGAAAGGTGAGTGCCGGTGATCGCCAAAGCCCGTGATGATGCGATGTAGTTCTCATCGATATCCTCGGGTGTCAGCGCCATGTCGGCACAGTTTTCACGGTAGAAAATCAGCGGGAAGGTTTCCTGATCCTTGATGCCCAGGATCACCAGGCCGGTGAGGCGCTGTTTATCGGTGATCAGACTCTGCGTGTCCGCGCCGACGCGCTGGAGTTCTTCACGCAGAAAGCGGCCCATGTGCTCATCCCCTACGCGAGCCAGCATGCCGGATTTTAACCCTTGGATTGCGGTGCCATAGGCCACGTTGCCGGAGGAGCCGCCAAGATATTTGGAGAATGAGCTGGCATCTTCCAGGCGTGCGCCGATTTGTTGAGCATAGAAATCGACAGCGATGCGCCCGAGGCAAATGACATCAAGCTGCTTTTGTTGTGTGGCCATACCCGTTTCCTTCTGTCATTAAGCAAAACCGATTGCGACCCGGTAAAGGAGCTAAGTAGGAAGCATGGCTCGAAGTATGAGGAATAAAAATTTCAATTTCAATATGAACTGAAATTTATACCCCGAAAATGTGATGCATTTAAAAGCAGCTTACACCGGGTAGCCTGCCGAATCGGCACATTATTATTGATAGAACAATCCCTTGCTGAAATGGCCTGCACAAGCGAGTGCCACCTTGATGGCTGCTGGTTCGATCGGCGAGTGGGCGCATCGATCGAAAGAGAGTCATGATGAATTTTTACTTAATCAATTGAATTATATAAATAACTGTAACCTGGGTGGTTTGGTAATATGCGATCTTTATCGCAAAATGAAATGTTTTTTCTGTATTGATATTTTATGAAAAATATATTTGTTTATAATCAATGCACGTTTCAAACCGCTTATTGCATGAGCAGTGTGTAACAACCCAGACAAGATTATCACTGCTTTTGTGTAACGAAAGTCAGTGCTACGCCACCGGATACGCTTGCCTGCTCGCAAACCACCATCTGCAGCAGGCTCGGGATAACGCCAAATGAAAGGGTGAGTAAAATGGGTAAGATCAAGTTGACCATGGCACAGGCGTTGGTCAGATTTCTCGACAACCAGTACCTGCTGGTAGACGGTGTCGAAACCAAATTCGTAAAGGGTATCTTCGCCATTTTCGGCCACGGTAACGTACTCGGCCTTGGGCAGGCTCTGGAGCAAGACTGTGGCGATCTGGTGGTGCATCAGGGGCGCAACGAACAGGGGATGGCGCATGCCGCTACCGGGTTTGCCAAGCAGAAGCTACGCCAGCAGATCTACGCCTGTACTTCTTCCATCGGCCCCGGCGCGGCCAATATGATCACTGCTGCGGCCACTGCCACGGCTAACCGCATTCCTTTACTGCTGCTGCCGGGCGATGTGTACGCCTCTCGCCAGCCCGATCCGGTATTGCAACAGATCGAACAATCCTACGATTTAAGCATCAGCACCAACGACGCATTTCGCGCCGTCAGTAAATATTGGGATCGCATTGTGCGCCCGGAACAGCTGATGAGCGCCTGCATTAATGCCATGCGCGTACTGACCGATCCGGCAGAAACCGGTGCCGTCACGCTATGCCTGCCGCAGGACGTTCAGGGCGAAGCCTACGATTACCCAGACTATTTCTTCCACAAACGGCTGCATCGCCTTGAGCGCCGTCCGGCCAGTCAAGAATCTCTGGCAGAGGCTTTGGCGTTGCTGGTGGGTAAACGCAAGCCGTTGATAATCTGCGGTGGCGGGGTGAAATATTCGCAGGCTGGGCAGGCGTTGCAGCAGTTTGCTGAACGCTTCCATATTCCGTTTGCCGAAACTCAGGCTGGTAAAGGTACGGTGCTTTCCGCTCATCCTTATAATGTGGGGGGCATCGGTGAAACCGGCTGTCTGGCGGCCAACACGCTGGCGAAGCAGGCAGACCTGGTGATCGGCATAGGCACCCGTTACAGCGATTTCACCACCTCGTCCAAATGGCTATTCCAAAATCCGGATGTGGCCTTCCTTAACATCAACGTCAGCGCGTTTGATGCCGGCAAGCTGGACGGTCTGCAAGTCTTGGCGGATGCCCGTACGGCTCTGGCCTCTCTCAGTCCGTTGTTGGCTCAGGCGGATTATCGTGCCGATTGGCAAGACGCTATCAGCAAGGCGCTTGGCGAACAGCAAAAAGAGACCGAGCGTGTCTATCAAGTGACCTATACCGGCGAAGGCTTTGTACCGGAAATCGACGACAGCCTCGATCGTGAACAGGTGTTTGCCGAGTTTATCGAAAAAACCGACTCCGTATTAACCCAAAGCCGAGTGCTGGGGGTGCTGAATGAGCATTTACCGCAGGACAGCGTCATCGTTGCCGCCGCTGGCAGTTTGCCGGGCGATCTGCAGCGTGTCTGGCAAAACCGGGGTGAGCACGGCTATCACGTGGAATACGGCTACTCCTGTATGGGCTATGAGGTAAACGCCGCGTTAGGCGTCAAGCTTGCGGAGCCACAGCGCGAAGTTTACGCCATGGTGGGGGATGGGGCGTTCATGATGCTGCATTCCGAGCTGGTCACCTCGATCCAGGAAGGCTGCAAAATCAACGTGGTGCTGTTCGACAACATGACCAACGGCTGCATCAACAACCTGCAGATAGAGCACGGCATGGGGAGCTACACCACCGAGTTCCGCTTCCGTAATCCGCAAGGCGGCAAACTGGATGGCAAGCTCGTTCCGGTCAACTTTGCCATGTTGGCAGCGGCCTATGGTTGCAAAACCTACAGCATAACCACCGAGCAACAGCTGATCGAAGCGCTGGCAGATGCCCGCAAGCAACAGGTTTCTACCCTGCTGGATATCAAAGTGCTGCCGAAAACCATGGTGCACAAATATCTCAGTTGGTGGCGCGTGGGCGGTGCCCAGGTGGCCGAAAGTGAAAAAATTATCGCCGTCGCCCGCCAGCTGCAAGAGAACATCGATAAAGCCCGCGACTACTGATAACGCAATGCCTTGGCAATCGTAGCTGCGGTGGAGAACGCCGCGCTCACATAAACAATCGGATCTACCTCAGACCTTGCGTCTGCCGTTTACAGTCCATGAGGATAACGAAAATGACATTGAACATTGGGGTTATTGGTACCGGCGCTATCGGTAGGGATCATATTCGCCGTTGTAGCCAGGTGTTGCAGGGCAGCCGCGTGGTTGCGGTGAATGACATTAACCGAGACAGTGCGGCCAAGGTGGTCAGCGAACTGAAACTGGACGCCAAGGTTTATGACAATGCCCACGATCTGATCAATTCCACAGACGTCCAGGCGGTGCTGGTTACGTCATGGGGGCCGAGCCATGAAGAGTTTGTGCTGGCCGCCATTGCTGCGGGCAAACCGGTGTTTTGCGAGAAACCGCTGGCGGTCACGGCACAAGGCTGCAAGAACATCGTGGATGCTGAAGCCAAGCATGGCAAACGCCTGGTACAGGTCGGCTTTATGCGCCCGTACGATCAGGGCTATCGGGCGCTGAAACAGGTGCTGACCAGCGGCCAGATCGGCGAGCCGCTGATGCTGCACTGTGCCCACCGCAACCCAAGAGTCGGTGAAGCCTACACCACGGATATGGCCATAACCGATACGCTCATTCACGAGTTAGACGTGCTGCGTTGGCTGTTGGACGATGATTACGTTTCGGTACAGGTGGTGTTCCCACGCAAGAGTAGTAAAGCCCTGCCACATTTGAGAGATCCGCAAATTGTGTTGATGGAAACGGCCAAGGGCACCCGTATTGACGTTGAAATCTTTGTTAACTGCCAATACGGCTACGACATTCAGTGTGAGGTGGTGGGGGAAACCGGCATCGCCAAGCTGCCAGAACCTTCCGCGGTGCAAATGCGCAGCGGTGCCAAACTGTCCACCGAGATCCTGGTTGACTGGAAAGACCGCTTTATCGGTGCTTATGACGTTGAGCTGCAAGCCTTTATCAATGACGTCCTGGCCGGCAAGCTCACCGGACCTTCTGCTTGGGATGGCTTTGCGGCTGCGGTGGCGGCAGATGCCTGTATCGCCGCGCAGAACAGCGGTGAAGTGGTGCCAGTAACTTTGCCCGCTCGCCCTGGCTTCTATGGCAAATAAGCCCGTAGCTACCGCATTCATGCTCTGAAGGAGGCGACCATGAAAATCGCTTTTGACGTCGATGTGATTAAAGATTTGGGCATTACCAAGATGGTGGAGCAGGTGGCTGACTGGGGCTATAAGTACATTGAGCAGTCACCGCACCCGCAGATCAACCCATTCTATAAACATCCAAAAGCCGGTCGTGACGTTTTGGCGGAATATCAACGGGTGCTGAAAGCCACCGGGGTGGAGATTTCCTCCTTTATCGTGGTGTATCGCTGGTCTGGCCCTGGGGAGGACCGCCGTCGGGCGGCGGTCAAGAACTGGCGGCGGATGATCGAAATCGCGGTGGAGATGGGGGTTCAGGTGATCAACACCGAACTGGCGGGCAACCCGAACGAGCCGGAGATTTGCGAAGAGCTATGGTATCAATCGATGGAGGAGCTGCTGCCGATTATCGAACGTGAAGGCATTCGCATGGAAATTCAGTCCCATCCGTGGGACTTCTGCGAGCTTAGCAATGAAACCGCCGACATGGTGAAATCGTTGCGCAGCGATAATGTGACCTATCTCTACAGCGTTCCCCATACCTTCTATTACGACCAAGGGCGCGGCGATATCGGTAATATGCTGCGCTATGCCGGGAGCGATCTTTCCCACGTGTTGATTGCCGATACCATGAATCACACCCGCCCCTGCCGGTATATCGTCAATCCGCCGGGCGTCGATGCGGCGGTGCACCAACATATGGCAATTGGCGAAGGGGAAGTGGACTTCGCGGCCCTGTTCCAAACCCTGCGCGATATGGAATTTGCCAGCCGTACCTTCAAGGTCGGTGGGGAGTCCATCATCTGTACCTCACTGTTCGGCTACCCGGAGAGAATGCCTGCCCAGGCGGTTGCCACCAGGGAACGCATCGAAAAAGAGCTTTTGGGTAAATAACATTCCTGGCCAGGCCGGCTGGGAAGATAGCCGGTAAGTGCCTACATGACTGAGGCTGAAAATGAACAAAGACAACGTAAAGCTGGCAATCGCCCCGATTGGCTGGACGAATGACGATATGCCGGAGTTAGGCAACGAGAATACGTTCCAGCAGTGCGTCAGCGAAATGGCGCTGGCCGGGTTCACCGGCAGCGAAGTGGGCAGCAAATACCCGCGCGATCCCAAGGTGCTGAAACCGATGCTGGATATCCGTGGGATCCAGATCTGTAATGCTTGGTTCAGCACGTTTTTTGCCGATGGGCTGAAGGAAAAGACCATCGATGAGTTTATTAACCACATGAATTTCCTGCATGCGATGGGGGCGAAAGTGATTGGCTGCTCCGAACAAAGCAAGAGCATTCAAGGCACCACCAAGGCGGTATTTGAAGAGAAGCCCTATTTTAGCGATGAAGAGTGGCAACGGGTGGCGCAGGGGTATAACGAGCTGGCGAAAATTGCTGCCGGAAAGGGGATGCAGGTCTGCCTGCACCATCATATGGGCACGGGCATCCAGACCACCGAAGAGATAGATCGCTATATGAGCATGGTGAACAACGATGTTTACCTGCTGTTTGATACCGGACATGCCTATTACTCCGAAGGCAGCCAACAGGCGATGTTGGCGATCCTGGAGAAATACCTGCCGCGCATCAACCATGTGCACTTGAAAGACGTGCGTGACGAGGTGGTGGCAGAGGTTAAGGCCAAGCGCCTGAGCTTCCTGGATGGGGTGAAAAAAGGCACCTTCACCGTACCGGGGGATGGCGTGATCGATTTCCGGCCGGTATTCAAGCTGCTGGATGAGCGTGGCTATAAGGGATGGATGGTGGTGGAGGCCGAGCAGGATCCGGCGCTGGCCAATCCTTTTGAATACGCTGTGAAAGCACGCCGCTATATTCGCGAAACGGCCGGGCTTTAGGTCAGTTATTGGTTTTGCTGTGTCTGACAGGAGGCGCGTTCATATGAACGCCCCTCCGACATCGCCGTTCTGATTACGCGGTTTTAAACCGAGCCATATGATAGGCATCCACCAACTCGCCATCGCGCATGGCAAAGCGGCGGCTGGTGCCTTCAATTTCAAAACCGAACTTACGATACAGCGCAATGGCACCCTGATTGTCAGTGTACACCGTGAGCTCAATGCGCTCAATGCCTGCCCAGTTGTCGCAGATATCGATCATCGCCTTCATCAGCGCGCTGCCAACGCCTTTGCCGTGGTAACCGGCATCCACGCTAATGCCAATAGTGGCCACATGGCGGCGGCGTACCCGCTGGTTGAGTTCCACGAACAGCTGCCCCACCACACGATCGTCAATGCAGGCCACTATGTTGTAGGTTCCGGGTTGCACGTTAGCAATACGTTGCTGCCACATGGCTTTTGACGGTAGCGGTAGTTGTAGCGTGTCACGGTAAACGGCCGGGTGGGAATATAGCTGGTGCAAGGCTTCAGCATCGTTACTTTCCACGTGACGAACTACAATCTCGCTCATTCTTTCCTCTCTTTCGCGTTTACCGTTTGAATAACCTCCCAAATTATCCGTTTACTCCCCTGAGTCAATATAATTTCCCATTGGTCAAAAAAACGCTTTACAGGTGCGAATGATAATGATTATTATTGTCATGCGTTCAGAGAGAGTATCAACCTTTGATACTGTTTGCTGAAGGCACGACATTGCTCACATTGCTTCCAGTGTTTACTTAGCCAGCTCGGGTGCTGGCTTTTTTTTTGCCCAAATTCAGCGGTTAACCCATCCCACAAATCCTTTGCTACTTGCTGCCAAACTCCACCTAATTTTTTGAACAGAGGGGTGAGATTTTTGCGCTTTCATATTCCTCCGTCAGGTCTAGACTGTAGAAAACGTTGAGGAGAGTTGAATATGATTTATTTACGTAAGGCACAAGATCGCGGTCATGCCAATCATGGTTGGCTCGACAGCTGGCACACTTTCTCATTTGCTGACTATTACGATCCCGACTTTATGGGGTTCTCGGCGCTGCGGGTGATCAACGAAGACGTGATTGATGCAGGCCAGGGGTTCGGTACTCATCCCCATAAAGACATGGAAATCCTGACCTACGTGCTGAGCGGCACGGTGGAGCATCAGGACAGCATGGGCAACAAAGAACAGATCAATGCCGGTGAGTTCCAGATCATGAGTGCAGGGACCGGTGTGCGTCACTCCGAGTACAATGCCAATAGCGATCGGCCATTGCATCTCTACCAGATCTGGATTATTCCGGATCAGGTTGGGCTGGAGCCACGTTATGAGCAACGGATGTTTGATGCGCCTCAGGGCCGCCAGTTGGTGCTGTCGCCAGACGCCCGCGAAGGTTCTCTGAAGGTGTTCCAGGATATGACGTTGTCTCGTTGGGCGCTGAAGAAAGACGAGCAATCGGTTTATCCAATCCAGGCAGAACGCCGCGTTTGGATCCAGGTGGTGCATGGCAATGTCTCTATCAATGGCCACAAAGCGGGTAGTAGCGATGCTTTTGCCATCTGGGATGAGACAGCGCTGTCTATCCATGCCGATGAAGACAGCGAGATTTTACTGTTCGATCTGCCACCGGTGTGATGACAGAGTAATGGCGAGGGCTCGGTGCAATATCGGGCCCTTTTTTGTGTCTGCTGGCCGGATAACCAACAATATCGGAAAGGCGTTTTATTTGCTAAAATGGCCGCCCATTCACGGTTAGCCAGTTCAGTGATAATGAAGAAAAAACGGCCGGTGCTTCAAGATGTTGCAGATCAGGTTGGCGTCACCAAAATGACGGTGAGCCGCTATTTGCGCAATCCCGATCAGGTTTCTGCCGCTTTACAGCAAAAAATTGCGGTAGCGCTGGACGAACTTGGCTACATTCCCAATCGTGCCCCGGATATCCTTTCCAATGCGACCAGCCGGGCGATCGGCGTGTTGCTGCCGTCGCTGACCAACCAGGTATTTGCCGAAGTGTTGCGGGGTATCGAAAGTGTTACCGATGCACACAACTATCAAACCATGCTGGCGCACTACGGCTATCTGCCGGAGCGTGAGGAAGAGCGTCTGACGTCGCTGTTTTCTTATAACATCGATGGGCTGATCCTGTCCGAACGCCACCATACCGCACGTACCCTGAAGATGATTGAAGTTGCAGGCATCCCGGTGGTGGAGCTGATGGACTGTGTCTCACCCTGTATCGATCTGGCGGTCGGGTTCAACAACTTTGAAGCGGCCCGCCAAATGACCCAGCAGATCATCGCTCGCGGCCATCGTCATGTGGTGTACTTTGGCGCGCGTCAGGATGAACGTACCATTATCAAACAGCAGGGCTACGAACAGGCCATGCGTGAGTCTGGTCTTGAAGCCTACAGCATCATGACCGCACGTTCTTCTTCCTATTCGGCGGGTGGTGAGATGTTGCGCGAGGCGCAGCGCGATTATCCGCAGGTTGACAGTATCTTTTGTACCAACGATGACTTGGCGATCGGTGCGGCATTCGAGTGCCAGCGCCAAGGGTTATCTATCCCGCAGGATATGGCGATTGCCGGTTTCCACGGCCACGATATCGGCCAGGTAATGGTGCCAAAACTGGCGAGTGTGCTGACGCCGCGTGAGCATATGGGGCAGATCGCCGCTGAGCGCCTGTTGGCACGGCTGCGTGGAGAGGTTGTTTCCCCACGTATGGTGGACGTGGGCTTCACCGTGGCACCCGGTGGCAGCATCTGAACCTGGGCGCAACAGCCAGCGCCCAGCACGGCTAACTTATTGCTTCAGCGCTGCAACACAGCGGCCAACTACGCCTTCAACGTCGGTATCGATATCCACGCAAATCACATCTTTTTCGTCGGCCCCGGGCTCTTCTAATGCTTCAAACTGACTTTTTAGCAACTCGGTGGGCATAAAATGCCCGGAGCGGGCTTGCAGACGGGCCAGGATCACCTCGAAGCTGCCTTTCAGATAGATAAACACCATATTGTCATTGTCTTTGCGTAGCAGATCGCGGTAGCGGCGCTTGAGCGCCGAGCAGACAATAATCCCGCTCTCGTTCTTGTGATTCAGGCTGTACGCCGCATCGTTGAGGCGTTGCAGCCAGGGTGCGCGGTCCTCGTCATTCAGCGGCTGGCCGCTAGCCATCTTCTGGATATTGGCGCGTGGATGCAGATCGTCGCCATCGATAAATTTTGCCTTGATTTCCCGTGCTACCGCCGCGCCAATCGTGGATTTGCCGCTGCCGGAGACGCCCATCAGGATGATGCTTTTTCCCGCCATAAGTTTGATCTCTATCTCAGAATGCGAATTTTGCTGGGTTACCTGGTTCCGGATCTTATCATGTTACCGGTATCATGATACGGGTAACAAATGGAGATGTGATTGTCATCACACAGCATAGAACAGGGAACATGCCCGGCGTTTTCATGTCGCCACGTGGCGGGCTGCAATCTGCATCCATTGGCTATACCACTGTACTCAGCTGCCTACTTAGACCACCAGGATAGGGTCGTACAATAAAACAAAGCACCTTCTTTCGCTGCCGTTGCGTAAAGAGGCCAAGTGATAAAAGGGTTGGAGAAAAATTATGCCACTAGTGATTGTTGCCATCGGCGTAGCCATGCTACTGCTGCTGATGATCCGCTTTAAGCTGAACGGCTTTATCTCGTTGATTCTGGTCGCTCTGGCGGTTGGTATCATGCAGGGAATGCCGGTAGACAAAGTAATTGGTTCCATCAAGGCCGGCGTGGGCGGAACGCTGGGCGGTCTGGCGCTGATCATGGGCTTTGGTGCCATGCTCGGTAAGCTGCTGGCGGACTGTGGCGGTGCGCAGAGGATTGCTACCACGCTGATCGACAAGTTCGGTAAACAGCATATCCAATGGGCCATCGTGCTGACCGGTTTTACCGTCGGTTTTGCTCTGTTCTACGAAGTGGGTTTCGTGCTGTTGCTGCCTTTGGTGTTTACCATTGCTGCCTCTGCGCGTATCCCGCTGCTGTATGTCGGTGTGCCGATGGCTGCGGCGCTGTCCGTTACCCACGGTTTTCTGCCGCCGCACCCAGGCCCAACGGCCATTGCTACCATTTTCCATGCGGACATGGGTAAAACCCTGCTGTATGGCACCTTGCTGGCAATCCCAACCGTGATCCTGGCAGGCCCGGTCTATGCCCGCTTCCTGAAAGGCATCGATAAGCCGGTTCCGGTCGGTTTATACAACCCAAAAACCTTTACCGAAGAAGAGATGCCAGGGTTTGGCGTCAGTGTAGCGACTGCACTGGTGCCGGTGATCCTGATGGCGTTGCGTGCCGTGGCGGAAATGGTGTTGCCAAAAGGCCACCCGATCTTGGCTTACGCCGAGTTCTTTGGTGACCCGGTAATGGCAACGCTGATCGCGGTGCTGATTGCCATCTTTACCTTCGGCCTGAACCGTGGCCGTACCATGGACGAAGTGATGGGCACCGTCAGTGACTCCATCAAAATCATCGCCATGATGCTGTTAATCATCGGCGGTGGCGGGGCGTTCAAACAGGTGCTGGTGGACAGCGGCATTGAGCAATATATCGCTGGCATCATGCATGGCAGCGACGTGTCACCGATCCTGATGGCCTGGTCAATTGCCGCAGTGCTGCGTATTGCACTGGGTTCCGCGACCGTAGCGGCGATCACCGCCGGTGGCATTGTGGCTCCGCTGATTGCCACCACCGGGGCCAGCCCGGAACTGATGGTTATCGCCGTCGGTTCAGGCAGCGTGATTTTCTCTCACGTTAACGACCCAGGCTTCTGGCTGTTCAAGGAGTATTTCAACCTGACCATTATGGAAACCATCAGGTCCTGGTCCGTGTTGGAAACCATCATTTCAGTCTGTGGCCTGATTGGCTGCCTGCTGTTGGCGATGGTGGTTTAAGTCTTAACGGCGGGGCGCAGCAATCTCTGCTGCGCCCTGACTGTTAAAGGTTCAGATAGGCCCGAACGCCGTCCAGGAACATCTGGGTGGACAGCATCACCAGAATCAACCCCATCAGTCGTTCCAGTGCACTCACCCCTTTGCTACCCAGTAAACGCAGGAACACGTTCGACATCAGCAGTATCGCCGCCGACAATCCCCAGGCAATCAGCAAGGCCACTACCAGGTGCGAAATCTGGTTGGGGTACTGGTGTGAAAGCAACATCAAGGTTGCCAGAATTGACGGCCCGGCCACTAACGGAATGGCGAGCGGCACCAGGAAAGGCTCCTCTCCGGCGGAAAGATCGCTACCGCTGCCCTCCTGCGAAGGGAAAATCATCTTGATGGCGATCAGGAACAGGATAATCCCGCCGGAGATCGACACGGTTTCGGTGCGCAGGTTAAGGAACGCCAAAATATGTTCGCCCGCGAACAGGAAGATCAGCATCAATACCAAGGCTATCAGCAACTCGCGGATCACCACCGCCCGGCGACGGCGCGGTTCCAGGTGTTTCAGCACCGACATGAAAATCGGCAGGTTACCCAGCGGATCCATAATTAAAAACAGCAACACCGTTGCCGCAATCATTTCTGTCATCTAAGGCCTCAAAATCAGAAAAAACGGCGGGTATAAGCAGCATTGCTGAGAAATGCCCGTTTATCGAATAAATTCACTTTGCGCTCGCGCCGACATTTTGTAAGGTGGGTAGATATTGCACACAACATATAACTTAACTCTATCTCATATCCTTCCTGAAAGGGTATAGAGCATAGTCATCCTCCAAGGCAGGACAGTAAATATGAAAAACGTTGGTTTCATTGGTTGGCGTGGTATGGTCGGCTCGGTTCTCATGCAGCGCATGACTGAAGAGCGCGATTTTGACGCCATTCGCCCGGTATTCTTCTCCACTTCACAGCTCGGTGCTGCCGCCCCGGCTTTCGGTGGCCAGCAGCAAGGTACGCTGCAAGATGCGTATGATGTCGAAGCATTAAGCGCGCTCGATATTATTATTACCTGCCAGGGCGGAGATTACACCAATGAAATCTATTCAAAGCTGCGGGCTACCGGCTGGCAGGGCTATTGGATCGATGCGGCCTCTTCTCTGCGTATGAAAGACGATGCGATTATCATCCTCGACCCGGTCAACCATGCGGTGATCCAGGAAGGGCTGAACAAAGGTATCAAGACCTTTGTTGGCGGTAACTGCACCGTCAGCCTGATGCTGATGTCGCTGGGCGGTCTGTTTGCCAACGACTTGGTGGAGTGGGCCTCTGTTGCCACCTATCAGGCTGCCTCTGGCGGTGGTGCGCGTCATATGCGTGAGCTGTTGACCCAGATGGGCATGCTGCATGCGGATGTGGCGAAGGAGTTGCAGAACCCGGCCTCGGCGATCCTGGACATCGAACGTAAAGTCACGGAGGCCACCCGTTCCGGTAAGCTGCCAACCGATAACTTTGGCGTTCCTCTGGCGGGCAGCCTGATCCCTTGGATCGACAAGCAACTGGATAACGGCCAAAGCCGCGAAGAGTGGAAAGGCCAGGCGGAAACCAACAAGATCCTCAGCACCTCAAGCATTATCCCAGTTGATGGTTTGTGCGTGCGCGTTGGTGCTCTACGCTGTCACAGCCAGGCATTTACTCTGAAGCTGAAAAAAGACATCCCTCTGCCAGAAATCGAGCAACTGCTGGCCACGCACAACGACTGGGTACGGGTGATCCCGAACGACCGCGAACTGACCATGCGTGAGCTGACGCCTGCTGCCGTAACCGGTACTTTGAACACGCCAGTTGGCCGTCTGCGCAAGCTGAATATGGGGCCGGAATACCTCTCTGCCTTCACCGTTGGCGATCAGCTGTTGTGGGGCGCGGCCGAACCGCTACGTCGCATGCTGCGTATCCTGCTGTAGGATATTGAGTTGCGTGGCATGAAGGATCACTAAGTTGCAAAAATCCCGATAGCCCGCTGAAAAGCGGGCTTTTTTATGTGGATAGCATGACCAAAACGCACATTTAGGTTATCCCCAAGGCCGTACTTTGGGGACGTCGATAGGGGGCAACGTAATGCGGGGGCTGTGTGGCATCTGCCTGGCGGTATGTCATTGAAACAGCGTACCGATTCAAGCCCGCCGTGTTATTTCGTCAGCACCTTTTCTAATGCGGTAAGTGCGCATTGCTGATCAAGGTGTCCACCCGGTGCGCCGCCTACACCAATAGCGCCAACGACTTCTTCACCGCTTTTCACCGGTACGCCACCGGCCAGCAATAAAAATCCAGGGATATCACGCAGATTTTCTGCCCCGGCGTTGGTCTGGGCATTTTTCATCACATTTTCGGTAGGGTTTTTGGTGGTCAGCGCGGTAAATGCTTTCATCCGGCTGGCTTCCACCGTATGAGGACCTGCGTTATCCATCTTCTTGATAACCAGAGGAATGCCGGCGCGGTCTACAACGGTAACGGCAACATTGTAGTTATTGGCGCTACAGGCCTGGATAGCACTTTGCGCCAACTTATCAGCCAATTCGAGGGAGAGATTCTTTTCGGTCAGAATGCCACTGGCTGCACTGGTGAATGACAGCACACTGCTAAATAAAATGGCGCATGAGATTATACGTTTCATCTTGGTTTGCTCCTGAATAGACCGTTGGTGTAACAAAGAGAATAGAGGGTGTCATTGAAGCAATCTATTGTCTTGATTACCTACTTGGCTAGGTGTTTTTACTGAGTTGGGGGATATGCAGCCCTGTGAAAGGGCTGGAGCGTTGTTTGATCTGACGTTCGGTGAGCCCCAACACTGCACGTTATTGCTATAACCTTGAACTTCCTCAAGGCTGATCTCTTTCAGCCCCCCAATGCACTGTTTTCCACATTTTTGGTCTCGATTGCTGACGCAGTAAAGGCGATAGAGGCAAGGTGACGTCACGCCTGTCGTATATCAGACGCAGCCAGCGAAGGTTGCCCGCTCCGCCGGTTTTTCGGCTAAAAATTTTCCTTGGTAATGCCACCGTGTTTTTAGCAGACATGGCTATGCTTATTAGGTGGATGAAAAGTTTTCCATCAATGGTGAAAATTCGCCTGAAAATTAAGCATAAAGAGCGAAACTGCGAGCATGAAGGCGATCGATTAATCAATAACCGACTGAAATCACGCTTTAGGTAGCAAATGAATTGCATGATAGGTGCAACGGCTGCTTTTTGTTCAGTGTAGCCTTTTAAAAGTCATGCTCTTAATCAAAGGAAGAATGCTATGCCTGTACTTCCCGAACGTGACGTGATCAATCAGCTTATCTCCGGTCACTATGCCGATCCCTTTTCCTTGCTCGGCATGCATGTAACCGAAAACGGACTACAGATTTGTGCGCTGTTGCCGGATGCCGGTACCGTGTGGCTGGTAGAGAGTAAAACCGGTAACCGCCTGGTTCAGCTCAATTGCGATGACGCTCGTGGTTTTTTCAGCGCTCTCGTACCGCGTCGTAAAACCCCTTTCCGCTATCAGCTTGAAGTCAGCTGGCGCGACCATCAACAACTTCTCGAAGACCCTTACCGTTTTGGCACTCTGCTGCAGGATATTGACAGCTGGCTGCTGGCCGAAGGCACCCATCTGCGGCCTTATGAGCGGCTGGGGGCGCATCCTGGCTCGTTGGATAATGTGGATGGGGTCAGCTTTGCCGTTTGGGCACCGAATGCCCAGCGCGTGTCGGTTGTGGGGGAGTTCAACTTTTGGGATGGACGGCGTCATCCCATGCGCCTGCGTAGAGAGAACGGGATTTGGGAGCTGTTTTTACCGGGCGTGAAGGCCGGGCAGCTGTATAAATACGAGATTATCGATTGTTACGGCAACGTGCAGTTGAAAGCCGATCCTTACGCTTTCGAAGCGCAGATGCGGCCAGAAACGGCCTCGTTGATCACACCGTTGCCTGCTGTGGTGGAAAACACGCCGGAAAGGCAGCGGGCCAATGACTTTGACCGCCCGATTTCCATCTATGAAGTGCACCTGGGATCCTGGCGTCGCCATACCGACAATAATTTCTGGCTCAGCTATCAAGAACTGGCCGAGCAACTGATCCCCTACGTTAAATATATGGGCTTCACCCATATTGAACTGTTGCCGATCAACGAGCATCCGTTCGACGGCAGTTGGGGCTATCAGCCGTTGGGAATGTATGCGCCAACCCGTCGTTTTGGCACGCCAGCAGAGTTCAAGGCTTTTGTCGCCGCGGCTCATGACGCCGGGATCAACGTGATCCTGGATTGGGTGCCGGGGCATTTCCCCAGCGATGCCCATGGCCTGGCCAACTTCGACGGCACCGCGCTGTATGAATATGCCGATCCTCGCGAAGGATTCCACCAGGACTGGAACACGCTGATCTACAACTATGGCCGCCACGAGGTGCGTAACTACCTGGCGGGCAATGCGTTTTACTGGCTGGAGCGTTTTGGTATCGACGCCCTGCGCGTCGATGCGGTGGCGTCGATGATTTACCGTGATTACAGCCGCGCCGACGGTGAGTGGGTGCCAAACTACTATGGCGGCAATGAGAACCTGGAAGCGATCTCCTTCCTGCGTTACACCAACCAGACGCTGGGCAAAGAGCGGCCAGGGGCGGTGACGCTGGCGGAAGAATCCACCGATTATCCGGGGGTTACGCTGCCGCCAGATGCCAACGGCTTAGGCTTCCACTACAAGTGGGATCTCGGTTGGATGCACGACACGCTGGATTATATGAAGTGCGATCCGGTGCACCGTAAATACCATCACAACCTGATGACCTTCGGCATGCTCTACGCCTATACCGAAAACTTCGTGCTGCCGATCTCTCACGATGAAGTGGTGCATGGCAAAGGCTCCGTGCTGGATCGGATGCCGGGAGATGCCTGGCAGAAATTCGCCAACCTGCGGGCCTATTACGGCTTTATGTGGGCGCACCCGGGCAAAAAACTGCTGTTTATGGGCAGCGAATTTGCTCAAGGGCGTGAGTGGAATTTCGATAACAGCCTGGACTGGCATCTGTTGGATGGATTGGACGGTTGGCACCACGGTGTGCAACGGCTGGTACGCGATCTCAACCACTGCTACCAGGAGAATGCGCCGCTGTATGAGCGCGATTATCGTCCAGACGGCTTTGAATGGCTGGTGGTCGACGATCACGAAAACTCGGTATTTGCTTTCGCACGCTACGACTCGCAGGGCAATGAGCTGATAGCCATCAGCAACTTTACTCCGGTGCCGCGCCCTCATTACCGCATCGGCATTGCGCGCGCTGGCGAATATCAGGAGATCCTCAATACCGATTCGCACCATTATCACGGCAGCAACGCGGGTAATCAGGGGCGGGTGATTTCGCAGCCGATCGGCAGCCACGGTCGTGAACATTCGATCAGCGTGATGGTGCCACCGCTGGCCACGGTTTATCTACGGCGGGAGGCTTGATGGTAGAGCTGACGCCGGGTCTTGCCGCGCCTTTAGGGGCTTATTACGACGGTAATGGCATCAACTTTACCCTGTTTTCTGCGCATGCCACGCAGGTTGAGCTGTGCCTGTTCGATGCGCAATATCGTGAAACACGCCTGCCGTTGCCTGCCCGCAGCGGTGATATCTGGCATGGATATCTGCCAGGAGGCGAGTTGGGGCAGCGTTATGGTTTTCGGGTGCATGGCCCGTTTGAGCCGCATCTTGGGTTGCGCTTTAACGCTAACAAGCTGTTGCTCGATCCAGCTGCGCGGGCAGTCGAGGGGCCGGTTGGCGACCATGTGCATTTGCACGGGGGGTACGATCAACCGGACCAGCAAGACAGCGCCCCGTTGATGCCCAAATGCGTAGTGATCGACGAAAGCTACGATTGGCAAGACGATCGTCCGCCAGCCACCCCTTGGGGCAAAACGGTGATCTACGAAGCCCACGTCCGGGGGCTGACGTTAACGCACCCGGAGATCCCGGCCGTATTGCGTGGCAGCTTTGCCGCCCTTGGCCACCCGGCGATGATTGCCTACTTCAAGCGGTTGGGGATCACGGCGCTGGAGCTTTTGCCAGTGCAGCAGCACACCACGGAGCCGCGTTTGCAGCGCCTGGGGCTGATCAATTACTGGGGATACAACGTGCTGGCTCCTTTCGCGCCAGACAACCGTTACAGCAGTTTGAGCACCGGGACGACGCCGCTACGTGAGTTCCGCGACGCGGTGAAAGCGCTGCACCGGGCGGGGATCGAAGTGATCCTGGACGTGGTGTTCAACCACAGCGCAGAACTGGATGTGGATGGGCCAACGTTGTCGCTGCGCGGTATCGATAACCCCAGTTACTACTGGCTAACCCCTGACGGTGGCTACGATAACCTCACCGGCTGTGGCAATACGCTGCGGTTGGATCAGCCAGCGGGCGTGGCGTGGGTGATGGATTGCCTGCGCTTTTGGGTTCGGGAGTGCCATGTCGACGGTTTCCGCTTCGATCTTGGCACCGTGTTAGGCCGTACACCGGCGTTTGACCGCGATGCACCGCTGTTTCAGGCGATGCTGGCGGACGATACGCTGGGGCGCTGCAAACTGATCGCCGAGCCCTGGGACATTGGCCCGGGGGGCTATCAGGTTGGTGCGTTTCCCGGCCGTTTTGCTGAGTGGAATGACCATTTCCGTGACGATATCCGCCGTTTCTGGCTGCGGGGCGATCTGTCACTGGGTCAGTTTGCCCAGCGTTTTGCTGCCTCCAGCGAGGTATTCAACCAATGTGGGCGCGCGCCTTATGTCAGCATCAATATGCTGACGGCCCACGACGGCTTTACCTTGCAGGACGTAGTGAGTTTCAAGGAGAAACATAACCAGCCTAACGGAGAGGGAAACCGTGATGGCAGCGACCAAAACTTTAGCTGTAACCACGGGGTTGAAGGCCTGATTGCCGACGAAACCGTTTTGCAACGCCGCCAGGCCAGCCAGCGAGCACTGCTTGCCACGCTGCTTCTGGCACAGGGGACACCGATGCTGCTGGCCGGTGATGAGCACGGAAATAGCCAGCAAGGCAACAACAATGCTTACTGTCAGGATAACGTAACCACCTGGCTCGACTGGGCCAATGCGGATGAGTCACTGACCGCATACACCGCCGCGCTGATCCGCTTGCGCCAGCAAATTCCTGCTTTGCAGGCAGACCGCTGGTGGCAGGAGGGAGACGGCAGCGTGCAGTGGTTAAACGCGCAGGGGCAGCCGCTCAGTGCGCAACAGTGGGAACAGGGCGATCGCTGCTTGCAGATCCGCCTGTCGCAACGCTGGCTGATGGTGATCAACGCCACCCAGCAGACCGTTGAGATGACGTTACCCGAGGGTGATTGGCAGGTTGTCGCCCCCTTCACTCAGGAAGATTCGCGGGCGGTTCTACCCGCCTGGTGCCAGGTTGCGCATTCGCTTTGCGTGCTGGTAGAGAAAAATTAAAAGGAGTCAGTTATGGTTAAGCACGAAAATAAAGACCCTCTGATGTTGGCGCGCCAACTGCCGAATAAATCCGTTGCCCTGATATTGGCAGGCGGCCGTGGCTCGCGTTTGAAAGATTTAACCTCTACCCGCGCCAAGCCAGCCGTTCACTTCGGTGGCAAGTACCGCATCATCGATTTTGCCATGTCCAACTGCCTGAACTCAGGGATCCGACGTATGGGGGTGATCACTCAGTATCATTCCCATACGCTGGTGCAGCATATTCAGCGGGGCTGGTCGTTCCTGAACGAAGAGATGAACGAGTTCGTCGATCTGCTGCCTGCTCAGCAGCGCCTCAGCACCGAACATTGGTACAAAGGCACCGCGGATGCGGTTTACCAGAACCTCGACATCATTCGCCGCTATGAAGCGGAATATGTGGTGATCCTGGCGGGTGACCATATTTATAAAATGGACTACTCGCGCATGCTGATCGACCACGTCGAGAAAGGGGCGCAGTGCACGGTGGCCTGTATTCCGGTACCGCGCAAGGAAGCCAGCGAGTTTGGCGTGATGAAGGTGGACGATAACGATCTGATCCTCGAATTCCTGGAGAAGCCAGACAATCCGCCGGCTATGCCTGGCAACCCGGATATGTCACTGGCCAGCATGGGCATCTATATTTTCAACGCCAGCTACCTCTTCCAACTGCTGGAAGAGGATATGTCGACCCCTGACTCCACCCACGATTTCGGTAAGGATCTGATCCCAAAAATTACCGCGCAGGGTGCTGCCTGGGCGCATCCATTTACGCTTTCCTGTGTGGGATGTGGTCCGAATCTACCACCGTATTGGCGTGATGTCGGGACCCTGGAAGCCTACTGGCGCGCCAACCTCGATCTGGCTTCGGTAACGCCTGAGCTGGATATGTACGACCGTTCCTGGCCGATCCGCACCTACATGGAGCCACTGCCACCGGCCAAATTTGTGCAAGACCGTTCCGGCAGCCATGGCATGACCATGAACTCGCTGGTGGCCGGCGGGTGCATTGTCTCCGGCTCGGTGGTGGTGCATTCGGTGCTGTTCTCGAAGGTGCGGGTGAACTCCTTCTGCACTATCGACTCTTCTGTATTACTGCCCGATGTCAACGTGGGCCGCTCCTGCCGCCTGCGCCGCTGCATTATCGATCGCGCCTGCCATATTCCCGAAGGCATGGTGATTGGTGAAAACGCCGAGGAAGACAGCAAGCGTTTTTACCGTTCGGAAGAGGGCATCGTGCTGGTGACGCGTGAAATGTTGGCAAAGCTGTAGCCATTCCGGCCGGAACCTAGGGCGTGGCAAGCCGCGCCCCTTATCTCCGTAAAGACGTTTTTACCGAATTTCAGGAGTGATAATGCAGGTTTTACACGTATGTTCCGAGATGTTCCCACTGCTTAAAACCGGCGGGCTTGCAGACGTGGTTGGCGCATTACCGACGGCGCAGATTGCCGCAGGAGCTGATGTTCGGGTGCTATTACCGGCTTTTCCTGACGTGCGCAACGGTATCCCGGACACGGTACTGGTTGCCGAGATCGACTCTTTTGCCGGGCGCGTAGGCCTGCGTTATGGTACCTATCATGGCGTGGGCGTTTACCTGATCGATGCCCCCTGGTTGTATGACCGGCCGGGCAGCCCGTACCACGATCAGTCGATGTATGCCTACCCGGACAACCACCGCCGTTTTGCCTTGCTGGGCTGGATGGCTTGCGAGTTGGCGAAGGGGTTGGATCATTACTGGCGGCCAAAACTGGTCCATGCTCACGACTGGCATGCTGGCTTGGCCTGCGCTTATCTGGCGGCGAATGGCCACCCGGCACGCTCGATCTTCACCGTACACAATCTGGCCTATCAGGGGCTATTCTCCGCCCACCATATGGCGGAGCTGTGGCTGCCATCGTCATTCTTGAATATCTATGGCCTGGAGTTTTATGGCCAGATGTCTTTCCTGAAGGCAGGCCTGTACTACGCCGACCATATCACCGCCGTCAGCCCGACCTATGCGCGTGAAATCACCCAGCCGGAGTTTGGTTACGGGATGGAAGGGCTGCTCCAGGAGCGGCAGCGGCAAGGGCGGTTGAGCGGCATTCTCAACGGTGTTGATGACAAGATTTGGGACCCGTCGCACGATGCGCGCCTGGCGGCACGCTATGACGCCGACAGCCTGAAAAACAAGGCCAAGAACAAGGTTCATCTGCAAAAAGCCATGGGGCTGCAGGTGGATGAATCGTTGCCGCTGTTTGCAGTGGTCAGCCGTTTGACCAACCAGAAAGGGTTGGATTTGGTGCTGGAAGCCTTGCCAGCGTTGCTGGAACAAGGGGGGCAGTTGGTGCTGCTGGGGGCGGGGGATGCGGTATTGCAGCAGGCTTTCCTGGCCGCGGCGGCCGATTATCCGGAACAGGTCGGCGTGCAGATTGGCTACCACGATGCCTTCTCCCACCGCATTATCGGCGGAGCGGACGTGATCCTGGTGCCAAGCCGCTTTGAGCCTTGCGGGTTAACACAGCTTTATGGCCTGAAATATGGCACGTTGCCGCTGGTGCGCCGCACCGGTGGGTTGGCAGATACGGTGGTGGACTGTGCGCTGGAGAATTTGGCCGACGGCACTGCCAGCGGGTTTGTGTTTGATGATTGTAATGCTGTTGCCCTGGGCAATGCCATTCGGCGTGCTCTGGTGCTCTGGAGCAGGCCGAGGCATTGGCATCACGTACAACGCCACGCCATGAGTCTGGATTTTGGCTGGCAAGTCGCGGCAAAGGAATATCTGTCGCTTTATCAACGCTTGTTGTAATCACGTACTTGGGATTGAATTACTATGACTTCACCGTTTAGTTACACCTCACCCACGGTCAGTGTTGAAGCGCTGAAACATTCCATCGCCTATAAACTGATGTTTATTGTCGGTAAGGATCCGGCTATCGCCACCCAGCACGACTGGCTTAATGCTGTGTTGTTTGCGGTGCGCGACAGGATGGTGGAACGTTGGTTGCGATCCAATCGCGCCCAGCTTTCACAAGATGTCCGGCAGGTGTATTACCTGTCGATGGAGTTTCTGCTTGGCCGTACGCTGTCGAATGCGCTGTTATCTATGGGGATTTACCAGGATATTGAGGACGCACTCGATGAGATGGGTCTGAACCTGAGTGAACTGCTTGAGGAAGAGAACGATCCTGGCCTGGGCAATGGCGGTCTGGGTCGATTGGCTGCCTGCTTCCTGGATTCGTTGGCCACGCTGGCGCTGCCTGGCCGGGGTTACGGTATCCGCTATGAATATGGCATGTTCAAACAGAACATCGTCGATGGCCAACAGATGGAGTCGCCGGATTATTGGTTGGAATACGGCAACCCGTGGGAATTCCCGCGCCACAATACCCGCTATAAAGTGCGTTTTGGTGGCCGCGTTCAGCAGGAAGGGGCGAAGGCCCGCTGGGTGGAAACCGAAGAGATTATCGCCATCGCCTACGATCAGGTGATCCCAGGCTTCGATACCGATGCCACCAACACGCTGCGTTTGTGGAGCGCTCAGGCCAGTAATGAAATCAACCTGGGTAAGTTCAACCAGGGGGATTATTTTGCCGCCGTGGAAGATAAAAACCACTCAGAGAACGTCTCGCGCGTGCTCTATCCCGATGACTCCACCTATTCCGGGCGTGAGCTGCGCCTGCGGCAGGAGTATTTCCTGGTTTCAGCCACTACCCAGGACATCCTCAACCGCCATTGGACGATGCACAAAACCTTCGACAATCTGGCCGACAAGATTGCCATCCACCTCAATGATACCCACCCGGTGTTGTCGATCCCTGAGCTGATGCACCTGCTGATTGATGAGCACAAATTCAGCTGGCTGGATGCCTGGGAAGTGGTGGAAAAGGTATTCTCCTATACCAACCACACCTTGATGAGCGAAGCGCTGGAAACCTGGCCGGTTGATATGCTGGGCAAGATCCTGCCGCGCCACTTACAGCTGATTTTCGAAATCAACGATCATTTCCTCAAGCAGGTTAAGCAAGTGGTGCCGGGCGATAATCAATTGCTGGCAAGGGTCTCTATCATTGATGAAACCAACGGGCGCAGGGTGCGTATGGCGTGGTTGGCCGTGGTCGCCAGCCATAAGGTGAATGGCGTCTCGGCGCTGCACTCCGAACTGATGGTACAGTCCCTGTTTGCCGATTTTGCTCGCGTATTCCCCGATCGCTTCTGCAATAAAACCAACGGGGTCACGCCGCGCCGCTGGCTGGGGTTGGCTAACCGGCCGCTGTCCAAAGTGCTGGATGACAGTATTGGCCATAACTGGCGTACCGATCTCAGCCAGCTTGGCGAAATCAAGGCGAATGCGGATTACCCGAGCTTCTTGCAGGCCGTACAGGCTGCCAAACGGCAGAACAAAGAGCGGCTGGCGGCGTATATCGCGAAAAAGCTCAACGTGGTGGTGAACCCCGACGCATTATTCGACGTACAGATCAAACGGATCCACGAATATAAGCGTCAACTGCTGAACGTATTGCATGTGATCACGCGTTATAACCGTCTGCTGCAGGATCCTGATGCCAAACGCGTACCGCGCGTAGTGATCTTTGCGGGTAAAGCGGCTTCTGCCTACTATGCCGCCAAACAGATCATCCGCTTGATCAACGACGTAGCGAAGGTGATCAACAACGATCCGCGAGTGCATGATGATTTGAAGGTGGTGTTTATCCCTAACTACGGGGTGAGCCTGGCCCAGATGATCATTCCGGCGGCCGATCTCTCCGAGCAGATCTCGCTGGCCGGGACCGAGGCTTCGGGCACCAGTAACATGAAGTTTGCTCTCAACGGTGCCTTGACCATCGGTACGCTGGACGGGGCCAACGTCGAAATGTTGGAACACGTGGGCGAAGAGAATATCTTTATCTTTGGCAATACCGCCGATCAGGTGGAAGCGCTGCGCCGCGATGGGTATAACCCACGTCAGTATTACGAGCAGGATGAAGAGTTGCATCTGGCTTTGACGCAGATCGCTACCGGTGCGTTCAGCCCTGAAGAGCCCAAGCGCTACAGCAGCCTGTTCGATTCACTGGTCAATCTTGGCGACCACTATCAACTGTTGGCCGATTATCGCAGCTATGTGGATACGCAGGATAAGGTGGATGAGGTGTATCTCAATCAGGACGACTGGACCAAACGCGCGATACTCAATATCGCCAACATGGGCTACTTCTCTTCCGACCGCACGATCCAGGAGTACGCGGACGAAATTTGGAATATCAAACCGATAAAGCTGTAATAGCCAAGGGCCGGATCACCGGCCCTTGAATTTAACTTGTTGCGTCCCGTATGCCGTAGGGGCGCTGCATGTGCGCCCGCCTACTCACACCTCAATCAAGACGCCAATGACAACGCTTTTGGTTTGGCATTTTCTGCCAGCCAGGTTTTCACCCGCGCCTGCTGTTCTTCGCTGAGCCACATCCCCAGTTTGGTACGGCGCCACAGGGCATCATCCAGCTCGACAACCCACTCTTTCTCTACCAGATAACGCAGTTCAGCCTCGTACAGGTCATGGCCGAAGTCTTCACCCAAATCGCTCAGGCTATTGGCATTGGCCAGGATAATTTCGCTGTGGCTGCCATAGGTGCGAGCGTAACGGCGAGCCAGAGACTCCGTCATCCAGCCGTGCTGACGGCGCAGTTTAGCGGCATAGCTATCGCGATCGCCGTCAATATCGCCCCCTGGCAGGGAACCGTTTTTGGTCCACGCCGGGCCACAGCCAGGATAGTAGTGAGCCAACTTCTCCATCGCATGCTCGGCCAGTTTGCGGTAAGTGGTGAGTTTGCCACCAAACACGGAAAGCAGTGGGGCTTTGCCCTGCTCGTCATGCACATCCAGCGTATAGTCGCGAGTTACGGCCTGCGGTGAGTCAGATTCGTCATCACACAGTGGGCGTACGCCAGAGTAGGTCCAGACGATATCGTCACGGCCCAGCTGTTTTTTGAAGTGATCGTTATACACCTTCAACAGATAGTTGATTTCGTTATCGTCGATCTTCACGTCTTTCGGATCGCCGTGGTATTCCACGTCGGTGGTGCCGATGATGGAGAACTCGTCCAGCCACGGAATGACAAACACGATACGGTGGTCTTCGTTCTGCAAGATATAAGACTGTGGCTGGTTATGTGCCCGAGGTACCACGATATGGCTGCCTTTGATCAGGCGGATACCGTAAGGAGACTTGAGCTTCAGGCCATCGTCGAAGAAATGTTTTACCCATGGGCCGGTGGCGTTTACCAGGCCTTTGGCGCGCCAGGTAAAGGTTTTGCCGCTGTCGACGTCGATGGCTTCCACCATCCACAGGCCATTTTCGCGCCAGGCGCGGGTCACTTTGGTGCGGGTGCGCACTTCGCCACCGCGTTCGGCCACGGCTTGGGCATTCAGCACGACCAGGCGCGCATCGTCTACCCAACAGTCAGAATATTCGAAACCGCGCTTTAAGTCCGGCTTCAGGACGGAGTCTGGTCCAAAGCGCAAACCCTTACTGCCTGGCAGGCTGGTGCGTTTGCCCAAATGATCGTACAGGAACAGGCCGATGCGGATCATCCAGGCCGGGCGCAGATGGGGCTGGTGCGGCAGGCGGAAACGCATTGGGAAGGCGATGTGTGGTGCCAGTTTCAGCAGCACTTCACGTTCGGCCAGCGCTTCGCTGACCAGACGAAACTCGTAGTGTTCCAGGTAGCGCAGGCCACCGTGGATCAGTTTTGAACTGGCGGAAGACGTAGCACAGGCCAAGTCTTGCGCTTCCAGCAGCAGTACGGACAGCCCACGCCCGGCTGCATCGGCTGCGATGCCGGCTCCGTTGATACCACCACCGATAACGATCAAGTCTTTGGTTTCCACGTTAACTTCCTCCTGGTGTTCGAAATAGCTCTTTTATGTTCGTTTTCGCTCATTATTGTAATCGGAAACCAACAAGCAAGCCAAGAGTTAACCAAACAAAAACATTCTTGCGTGATAGAGATAACAGTTTGGTGATAGTAGGTATACAAATTTAAGGGGTATTAGCCCTATGAAAGCTGTGGCGTAGGCCCCTCACCCCAGCCCTCTCCCGTAGGGCGAGGGAGCTGCAACGGTGCTGTGTTTGGGGGGAGGTGGCACTTTAACTAGGTCAGAACTGGCGAGTTAAGCCGGTATTGGGTAGGGCAAAGAGCTGGAGTTAAATCCCCTAAGGGATAGGGAGCTGCAACGGTACTGTGTCTGGGTGGGATTTTGACTAGGCTAGAACGGGGGCGTTAAACCAATGCGGAGGTTGGGTACAGGAGCTAATTCGTGGCACGTTAGGTCCCCTCTCCCTTTGGGAGAGGGTTAGGGTGAGGGGCGATCAGCAGAGTTCCAACTGTACGTCGTACTGTTCGATAATCTTCATCACGCTGGGTGGCGGAGCCTGATCGGTAAACAGATAGTCGATCAGGTTCATGTTCCCCAGGTTCACCATCGCGTTACGGCCAAATTTGGAATGGTCGGTAACCAACATCACGCAGCGGGAGTTTTCGATAATCGCGCGTTTGGTTCGCACTTCGTGATAGTCGAATTCGAGCAACGAGCCATCCATATCGATACCGCTGATGCCGAGAATGCCGAAATCAAGGCGGAACTGGGAGATAAAGTCCAGCGTGGCTTCGCCCATAATGCCGCCATCGCGGGTACGGACTTCGCCACCGGCCAGGATCAGGCGGAAATCCTCCTTGGCGGTGAGCAGGGTGGCCACGTTCAGGTTGTTGGTCACGACCCGCAGATTTTTATGGCCCATCAAGGCGTGGGCTACCGCTTCCGGCGTGGTACCAATATCGATAAACAGCGTGGCACCGTCCGGTATCTGGCTGGCTACGCGCTGGGCGATGCGGGCTTTCTCTTCCGACCACATCACCTTGCGATCGTGATAAGCGGTGTTTACCGAGCTGGAAGGTAACGCAGCGCCACCGTGATGACGCTGTATTTTGTTCTGATCGGCCAGGTCATTCAAATCACGGCGAATGGTCTGCGGGCTGACGGCAAAGTGCTCCACCAGCTCTTCCGTACTGACATATCCCTGTAGGCGCACTAATTCGATAATTGCGTCATGACGCTGTGTTTGCTTCACGATATTCCCCTAATACACCGATGTGCCTGGTTGTTATTGTTCGTTGTGCGCGCGATGCCGCGTATCCCAGAATGCCATTAATAACCCTATCACTAAACCGGCAACGTGTGCCGCATTGGCGATCGACATTCCTAAAATATCGAAATAACCGGCCACCAGCCAGAGCGCGGAAAAGACCATTAAGCCCCGTGGCAGGTTCAAACCGCGTTCCGGTGCGCGTTCACCGCTCAGCCAGACGTAGCCCATCAGCGCGTAAACTACCCCGGAAAGCCCGCCGAACAACGCACCGCTGAACAACGACTGCGCCCAGCCGCTGAAAAAGGCCGACACTACGGCGATCACAAATAGCTTGCCGGTGCCGAGGAGTTTTTCCAACGGGCCACCAAGATACCACCACCACATCAGGTTAAAGGTAATGTGCAGCAGCGAGAAGTGCAGAAACGCATGGCTGACCCAGCGCCACAGCTGGCCATATTGCGAGCTGTTTTGCGGCCAGGAGAGCCAGAACATGACGGTATCATCGCCCAGCACCTGCATCAGGATATAGACCAGAATACACAGGCTCATCACCGTCAGCGTCAGTGGCCCGGCCTTGCTGCGGATGATTTGCAGGTAAGAAAACTGTTGATACTGTAGACCGGTATCGGTGCTGCCTGCCTGCCAACTGGCGGCCTGATAGCGGCGGTTGAACGGATCGAGCAGGAACTGTTGCAGTTCGTGTTGCACCTGCTCCAGATGGGCCTCATCCGCCAGCCAGATTTCGGCTGCATCGCCCGTGGCGCGGACTTCAAGTACAACCCCCTGCGTTGCCATGTAATCGACAAAGGCCTGCGCCAGGCGAGGGTTGGAAACGGCGATCACTCGAACCATAGATTTTCCGTCTAAGTAGATGACTTTGGCCACGGGCAAAACCGCCGATGGCATTGGCGGCTGATTATACCGTTGAAATCCTGAGCGCAGGGAAGGGATCTGACAAAAACAGTGCAGAATTCAGCAATTGGCCGCCCAGAAAGGCGGCCTAATGGGGATCAAGCGGAGGTCTCAACGTCCTGTGGGAACTGGCGGGCCCAGGCCTCAAAGCCGCCATCAATACTGTAAACCGCGTCAAACCCCTGATGCAGCAGATACTGCGCGGCGCTGCGGCTGCTGTTGCCGTGATAGCACATGACCATCACTGGGCGATCGAACTCGTTCTGCTGCATAAAGGCGGACAGGGTGGCGTTGGTCAGATGAAAAGCGCCTGGCGTATGCCCAGCTTCAAAGCTTTGTGGATCGCGGATATCAACCAGTGCGGCGCTACCGTCTTTCAGGCGTTGGTGTGCCTGCACAACGTCGATCGTTTCAAACTGTTCCATAACTGCAAAATACCGGGTAATGGGGAATGCCGGTATTGTATCCAACTTTGGCTGGATTTAGACCAGAGCAACAGCAGGGACTTTATCCCCGCCGTCTTGCAGCCGTAGCGTTGTTACCAGCGATAGCTCACACCCAAGGTGCCGCCGTAATCCTGGTAGCTGTTGGCTCCCATGGTGATCCCGCCTTCAAACCACAGCTGCATGTTGTAAGTACTAGGCGAATGCAGGCCTAACTTGACCTCAAACAGATCATCCAGCGAATTGGATTCTACCCGCGTATCATTAAAATTGACCGTGTTCTTGCCACTATTATGCCACCAGTTGGTGGCGAGATAGGCGGTAGTATAATCGTCTTGATCGCTGTACCAGCGAATACCGACGCGTGAAGTAAAGTTTGGCGCATCGGCCTGATGAATATAGACGCCTGCCGGATCCTGATAATTATCGGCATCAAAGCGGTTATAAATAATCTGCAGCTGTGGTTCGATAATCAACTCGAGTGCCGAAAAAGGCTGCAAGGCATAGCCGGTTTCCAGCGAGGCGCTAAAGCCGGTGCTGTCATAATTCTGCTTGCCTTGGGCATAGGTCACGCTGTTGTTAAACCAGGCATATTGCAGCCAGGTATCCACATACGCCCCAGAATGCTTTTTCTTATCCTGATACCAGGTGCTGTAAGCGCCGATAGAATAGCCGTCGACTTTACCTTCGGATGAGAGGGTGGCGTTGTTAGCGCTGCTCTTGGCGTGGCCGTAGCCGGTCATCAGGCCTGCCGTCCACTCTTCTTTGTTGTTATCCAATGCCAGCAAATCGCCGCCAAGCATAAAGACCTGACGATCCATATCGACGGGCAAGCCGTTATCGCCAGCGCTCAGATCCTTGCTGTGATAACCCGAAACTCGCATCCAGAATTGACTGTCCCCTGGCGCGGTCTTTCTTTGGTGCAGGGTATGAGAAAATAACGTTGATGCGGCAACCTGATTCCCCAGATAAACCCCAGCGTCGGGCCGAGAACTATAATCTATGAGGGTTTCCGTGCTCGCAATGGCCGAAGAGGTGGCAAGATAAATCCCTGCCACAATAAGTGTTTTCCTGTTTATTGCCACAATCCCAACTCCCTATGGAAATTTGCCGCAATAGTACCCAGATGAAACGATAATGTCATGAGAAAACCGGCGGGCTTTAGATTAACCGCCAGTGATATCACTCGACCTATTTATTTGGTGGATGTATCAGGCTCTATATATTCTCTAAACTATAAGGCTCATCTTGGAACAGCTCCCAGGATGACAACAATATAGCAAGGCAGTGGAGTAAAGATGAAACCAGCTGTGTACAGTCACCCCTTACGGATTTAGGGTCGAACGCAGTTGTCAAATGTGGCACGTTCGGTCCCCTCTCCCTGTGGGAGAGGGTTAGGGTGAGGGGCGCTACACCGGGCTTAACCTACTGATCTGCTTTTAAACTATGCGCCATAACCCATCATTTTCAGCAACTGCTGCGCCTGCTGCACCGCTTCCTGCCGATGTGCGACCCCCAGTTTCTGGTACAGATTACGGATATGGGTTTTGATGGTGGTGGCCGCTACGGCCAGTTCCCCGGCGATCTGATCGTTGCTGTAACCGGAGTAAATCAGGCCCAATACCTGCCATTCACGCTGTGTCAGCGGGCTGGTGCGGATCAGCTCCGGCACTTGCGGGTGAGTTAGCAGCTTATCGACGAAGTTCTCGTCAAAATGGGCGAACTTGTGCCGGTGATGCTGGTTAATATCGCGCAGAATGCGCTGGGCGCGATGCTGTTCCATCTCCGGCAGCGTGTTGAGCTGGATCAGTTGACGCAGCTGCTGCGCCATGGCCTCTCCCTCGATCACAAAGTGGCTGATAAACCCGGTGCGATTAGCCAGCGAGAGCGATTCTATCAGCGCGCGCTGGGCATCCACTTTGCGGTCCATCTGCCAGTAGAGGTGGTTACTGAGCAGCAGGTTACGGTTGAGATCGCTCACCAACCGCAGGCGGCGGGCATTTTCGTTCAGCTCGTCCAACACCACTTCGGCTTCTTCGTACTGGCCGAGCAGGATCTGCACGCGGGCGATATTACGCCATTGCCCCTGCGTAAAGTGGTTGTTGGCCATCCCCGGTTTTTCGGTATGGCGCAGCCAATTGGCCGCAGCGGTAGTGTCCCCGGTCATCTGCCAGTGGATCACCCTTGGTTTATCGGCATTGGTCAGCCAGTCTCGGTGATATTGTGAGCCATGCAGCAGGACTTCGCTGCGCAGCAGGTGAGCATTGGCATTATCCAGATCGCCACGCGCCAGCGAGCATTTCGCCAACATCGCCAGGCATTGCAACTGCTGCTGCGGCTGGTAGTTAGCCAACACCTTCAGCCCTTCACGTGCCGCTTCTTCGGCTTCATCCAATCGTGACCACGACCAGAGCACCTGTGAGCGGATACGCAGCAGGAACTCGTGCATCGGTAACTGCTCCAGATGCTGTTCACGCACCAGTTCGAAGGCCTTATCCTGCGTTTCATAGGCGGCTTGCAGGAACCCTTGCGCGATCAGAATTTCGCTCTGCTGCAACAGCGCCCACAGCGCATAGTGATAAGCCTGATGGCGGCGGGCCATCTGTTCGGTTTGCTGCATCATGGGCAACGCGCGTGCCAGTTCCCCCTTGCAGTGGTGAACCTCACCGGTGACCGAGGTGGCCACGATGCGGCTGTAATAGCTGGATAGCGGCAGGAATTTCAGCGCCTCGGTGGCCAGCCGTTCGGCCTCTTCCGGTTTACCGGCGTTGATTGCCACCTGAGCACGCAGCGCGTCAAATTCAGCATGCAGAGTCTGGTCAATGACGATCTTTTGCTGGAGCATGGCCTGTTCGGCGCGTTCCAGCTGGGTATTCACTTCGCTGTAACGATGCTGGCTTTGTGCCAGCCAGGCTTGCAGCAGGGCCAGTTTCGGGTTCTGGATCAGCCGTTCGTACGGCAGGGCATTCAGACACTCTTCCAGCAAGGCCAGTTCGCTGTGATGGAACAACGACCAGGCATGTTGCAACAGGATATCGCGTAACATGCTGACATCGCTGGCTGCCAACGCATGGTGAATGGCTTCCGCCGGGTACCCGAGCGCCAGCCAACCTTCCGCCGCCGCATGGTGCAGGCCTGGCAGTTCCAGCGCCAATTCCCACTGGCAACGCTGGCGCAGGAACGAGGCAAACAGCGGATGGAAACAGAACCATTCGCCGGTGTCGTCCATACGGTGAATAAACAGGCCCTGGCGCTCAAGCTCTTCCAGGCGCTGCTGGCCGTTGTCTTCTCCGGTCAGGCGAACGATCAACGCGTCGTTCATCGAACGCAGTACCGAGCAGCGCAACAGGAACGCGCGGGCATCGGCATCGACGCGATCCAGCACCTCATCCACCAGATAATCGGACAGGTGGCTGGCGTTCAGCCCGGCCAGACGTTTGGCAGATTGCTGAGCGGAAGAGGTGGATTGACGGGCGGAGAGCGCGATTAGCTGCAAGGCGGTTGCCCAGCCCTCCACTTCGTCGCACAGACGGCTGCTGTCATTGTGCTCCAGCGGGGAGGTAAGGCGGCAGTCAAAGAACTGTTTCGCCTCCTGATGATTAAAAGCCAACTGGCGCGTGCTCAGCTCTAACAGCTGATCGCGTACGCGAAGATTGGCAATCCCCAGGGGAGGAAGGGTGCGGGAAAGGATCAGCAGCGTCAGGTTTTCTGGCTGGTGGCGCAGGAAGAAACGCATCGCTTCATGGATCTGGTCATTGGTGATCAGGTGGTAATCGTCGATCACCAGGTACAGCGGCTGGTGCCAGTCAGACAGCTCGATAAACAGCTGGGCAAACAGCGCCGAAAGGTTGGCGTATTGGTGCTTCTGGCTTAATGCCTCGCTTTTCACGCAGTGGCCAGTGGTGGCCTGTTGCAGCGCGGCGATCAGATAGCTGGCGAAGCGCTCCGGCTGGTTGTCGCTCTCGTCCAGGGAGTACCACCCCAGATCCGATTTGCCCGCAGCCCATTGTGCCACCAGCGTGGTCTTACCGTAGCCTGCCGGGCAATTGACCAATGTCAGGCGATAGTTCGCCGCACCGGCCAGCTTCGCCAGCAGACGATCGCGTACCACGGTATTTTGCAGCCGTACCGGACGGCTCAGTTTTGATGGGATCAGCATAATATTCCAGGTGTAAAGTGCGGTTCCCGCCGCCGAAGGACTGCCCGAAGGATTTATTTCACCGTGTTCCTGTCTCGGGACCGGGTTGAGTTAATTATTTTGTAGCTCGTAATTAATCCCCCTCTTTAACTTCGAACATCGTCAACGGTAATGCAACAAGCTTGCGCTTTGGCTTGAAGTTAAATTGCTATTGATCACACTTTTTTATGTTTGCCCCCGGTTCCGCTCTAACTGCGCTTTACATCGCGCCTGATTACCCTCAGAAATTACCCTGTTTTTCGGCTGTGAGTGGACAAGTACAAAACTTCATCAGCTATCATAACTGTGCTAACGTCCTGAGGTTTGCCGTCGATTTTATGCTCACCGGTGATATCGATGGGCTTTCTTACCGCACGCAAGGGGGCTTAAAAAGTGCCTGAGATCACAGTTTCAGCTACGCCCCAATCCTCCTCCCCAGCTAACCCCCAGGCGGGATGATGCCATTACGGGTTCTCCCCGGCACGATAGTGAAAAAATTGGCCCATTTACTACCCAATGGAACTCAAGTTGCCGCTTGAAAGACGACGGGTACACCGGATAGAGAGTTTTACCTATGTCACAGCCTATGCTCAAAAAGGACGTTTTTCTGGCTGCACTGACTCGTCAGTGGCAGCGTTTTGGCCTCAGCTCCGCACAGCAGATGACTCAGCATCAATGGTGGGAGGCCGTAAGTGCCGCTCTCGCCGAACAGCTGGCCGCGCAGCCTGCGCCGCGTAAAAGCAGCAAGTCGTTGCGCCATGTAAACTACATCTCGATGGAATTCCTGATTGGTCGCCTGACGGCCAACAACCTGATCAACCTTGGCTGGTATGACACCGTTGAGGAGGCGTTGGCAGAACAGGACGTCAAACTGGCCGATCTGTTGGAGCAGGAAACCGATCCGGCGTTGGGTAACGGTGGTCTGGGGCGTTTAGCCGCTTGCTTCCTGGACTCGATGGCTACGGTGGAGCAACCGGCTACCGGCTATGGGCTGAACTATCAATATGGGCTGTTCCGTCAGTCGTTCAAAGAGGGCCATCAGCAAGAGGCACCGGATAACTGGCAGCGCGAGAGCTACCCGTGGTTCCGCCATAATGCTGCGTTGGCGGTGGATGTCGGGATTGGTGGCAAGATCGAGAAACTGGCCGATGGCCGCGAGCTGTGGCACCCGGAGTTTACCCTGCGTGGGGAAGCTTGGGATCTGCCGGTGCTAGGCTTCCGTAACGGGGTCACCCAGCCGCTGCGCCTGTGGCAGGCAACGCATACTCATCCATTCGATCTGGGGGATTTCAACGACGGCAAATTCCTGCAGGCGGAAAAGCAGGGCGTAGAAGCTGCCAAGCTGACCAAGGTGCTCTATCCGAATGACAACCATCAGGCTGGCAAACGCCTGCGCCTGATGCAGCAGTATTTCCAGTGTGCCTGCTCAGTGGCCGATATTCTGCGTAAACACCATCTGGCCGGGCGCAAGATTGAAGAGTTGCCGAAGTACGAAGTGATCCAACTCAACGATACCCACCCAACCATCGCCATTCCAGAGCTGCTGCGTATTCTGCTCGATGAGCACCAACTGGATTGGGATGCGGCCTGGGCGATCACCAGCAAGACCTTTGCCTATACCAACCACACCCTGATGCCGGAAGCCCTGGAGTGCTGGGATGAGAAACTGGTCCGCAGCCTGCTGCCGCGCCACTTCTCTATCATCAAGCAGATCAACGCCAACTTTAAGCGGTTGGTAGACCAACACTGGCCGGGCGATGAGGCGGTGTGGGCCAAGCTGGCAGTACACCACAACAAGCAGGTACGCATGGCCAACCTGTGCGTGGTCAGCGGCTTTGCGGTGAACGGTGTGGCCCAGCTGCACTCGGATCTGGTAGTAAAAGATCTGTTCCCGGAATATCACCAGCTGTGGCCGAACAAATTCCACAACGTTACCAACGGCATTACGCCGCGCCGCTGGCTCAAGCAGTGTAACCCGGCATTGTCGGGCCTGATCGATACCACCCTGAAAGTGGAGTGGGCCAACGATCTTGATGCGCTGAAGGGGCTGGAAAAATACGCTGAAGATGCCGCATTCCGCGAGAAGTATCAGCAGATCAAGCGTGATAACAAGGTGATCCTGGCCAACTACGTGCACAGCGTAATGGGGCTGACGCTCAATCCAGACGCAATCTTCGACGTGCAGATCAAACGCCTGCACGAGTACAAGCGCCAGCACCTGAACCTGCTGCACATTCTTTCTCTGTATCGCCAACTGCGGGATAACCCGAACCTGGACATCGTGCCACGCGTATTCCTGTTTGGTGCCAAAGCCGCACCGGGCTACTACCTGGCGAAGAACATCATCTATGCGATCAACCAAGCCGCAGAGAAGATCAATAACGATCCGATCGTCAAAGATCGTCTGAAAGTGGCCTTCATCCCTGATTACCGCGTTTCTGTCGCTGAATTGATGATCCCGGCAGCGGACATTTCCGAGCAGATCTCCACCGCCGGTAAAGAAGCGTCGGGCACCGGGAATATGAAGCTGGCGCTGAACGGCGCACTGACCGTTGGCACGCTGGACGGAGCCAACGTCGAGATCGCCGAGCAGGTCGGCGAGGACAACATCTTTATTTTCGGCAACACCGTGGAGCAGGTCAAAGCGCTGTTGGCCAAGGGTTATGATCCGCTGAGCTATCGCAAGAAAGACAAGCACCTGAAGGCAATCCTGGACGAACTGGCCAGCGGCGCATTCAGTCACGGTGACAAGCACGCATTCGATATGATGCTGCACAGCCTGTTGGAAGGTGGCGATCCGTATCTGGTGCTGGCGGACTTTGCTTCCTACTGCGAAGCTCAACGGCAGGTAGACAAACTGTATCGTGACCGCGACGAATGGACGCGCCGCACTATCCTTAACACCGCGCGCGTAGGCATGTTCAGCTCTGATCGTTCGATCCGTGACTATCAGCAACGCATTTGGCAAGCCAAGCGTTAAGGAGTGCGAATGAGTAAAGGTATCGATCAGGTAGCAGCCCAGGCTGGGATTGCTGCCGATTACATCAATGCCCACGGCCAACGGCAGGCAATTTCGCCAGAAACCAAACGCAAGCTATTGGCGGCGATGAACCCCGCGTCGTTGCAGCCGTCAACGGCTCCCTTGCCGCAGGTTAAAGTCTTTTATCAAGGCAACCCGGTGGCGCTGCCGCTGGGGGGAGAAGGTGAGTTTCAGTGGGTATTGTTGCGCGAGGATGGTAGCCAGCAAGAAGGCCGTGCCAGTGCGCATAAAACCCTGACCCTGCCGGGCAAGTTACCGCTGGGTTATCACCAGCTCACTTTGTCACAGGGGGAGCAGCAATGGGCCTGCCGGCTGATTGTTGCCCCCAAGCGTTGCTACGAGCCGGATGCATTATTGACCGGCAAGAAGCTGTGGGGAGCCTGCGTACAGCTCTACACGCTGCGTTCCGAGCGTAACTGGGGGATTGGCGACTTTGGCGATCTGCGGGCGATGGTCGGTGAGGTGGGGGAACGCGGCGGCGCCTTTATCGGGCTCAACCCGATCCACGCGCTGTATCCGGCCAGCCCGGAAAGCGCTAGCCCTTATAGCCCGTCTTCGCGCCGCTGGTTGAACGTGGTGTATATCGACGTCAACGTGGTGGAGGATTTCCAGCTCAGCCAGGCCGCACAAAAATGGTGGCAGAAGGCCGCGACGCAGAAGCTGTTGGCCAAAGCGCGTAGTAGTGAGCTGGTGGACTACAGCACGGTAACGCAGTTGAAGCTGGCGGCGTTGAAGCTGGCTTTCCCGCATTTCCAGGCCCGCAAGCCGCAGGATGCGTTGAAGCAGGAATTTGAACGCTTCGTCGGCGAAGGGGGCAGCAGCCTGTATCAGCAGGCAACGTTCGACGCGTTACATGCCCATCTCAGTGCCAAAGACAGCACTATGTGGGGATGGCCAGCCTGGCCGGAGGAGTATCAGCAGGGCAATAGCCCGGCAGTGGAAACCTTCTGTAAGCAGCATGAGGATGAGGTTACCTTCTACCTGTGGCTGCAATGGCTGGCGGCCAGCCAGTTTGCCGAGTGCTTCAGCCAAAGCCAGCAGTGCCAGATGCCGATTGGCCTGTACCGCGATCTGGCGGTCGGGGTGGCAGAGGGCGGGGCGGAAACCTGGTGTGAACGCGAGCTGTATTGCATGCAAGCCTCGGTGGGTGCTCCGCCGGATATTCTCGGGCCGCTGGGGCAAAACTGGGGCCTGCCGCCGATGGATCCGCATGTGATGGTGGCGCGGGGGTATCAACCGTTTATCGATTTGCTGCGGGCCAATATGACCAGCTGTGGTGCCTTGCGTATCGATCACGTGATGGCGATGCTGCGTTTATGGTGGATCCCTTATGGTGAAACGGCCGATCACGGCGCCTATGTGAAATACCCGGTTGACGATCTGCTGGCGCTGTTGGCCTTGGAGAGTCAGCGCCATCGTTGCATGGTGATTGGGGAAGATTTAGGGACCGTGCCGGTGGAGATCGTCGGCAAACTGCGTGATAGCGGCGTCTATTCCTACAAGGTACTGTATTTCGAGCACGATGCGGAGAAGCAGTTCCGTGCGCCGCAGTCTTATCCGGTGCAGGCAATGGCGACCATTACCACCCACGATCTGCCTACGCTGCGTGGCTATTGGCAAAGCGGCGATCTGACGCTCGGCAAGCAACTGGGGTTATACCCAGATGCGGAAGTGCTCAAAGAGCTGTTTGCCGATCGTGAACGGGCCAAGCAGGGGTTACTGGACGGGCTGCATCGCTACGGCTGCGTACCGCAAAAGGTCGGCAAGAAAGCCTCGTTGTTGAACATGAGCCCGTTGCTGAACCGGGGTTTGCAACGCTATGTGGCAGACAGCGCCAGCGCGTTACTGGGCCTACAACCGGAAGACTGGCTGGATATGGCGGAACCGGTCAATATTCCCGGCACTAGCGATCAGTACCCGAACTGGCGGCGCAAGCTGAGCCAGACCTTGGAAGCGATGTTTGACGATGCTGAGGTCAACCGTTTATTGAAGGATTTGGATAAGCGACGCAGAAAGGTTTCTGTAGGCTAAATGCATCGGGGGCGGTTTACCGACCCCGATGGAGATAGGCAGGGCGCAAAACGGAATTGCGCCCTGATAGTTATCAGTAGTAGGAGTGTTCACCGCGCTGGTGCTCGGTGAGATCGCGCACGCCTTTCAGTTCCGGGAACTTTTGCAGCAGCTCTTTCTCGATCCCTTCCTTCAGCGTGACGTCGACCATTGAACAACCGTTGCAACCGCCGCCGAACTGCAGGATGGCCAGCGCGTCGTCGGTGATTTCCATCAGCGTCACACGGCCACCGTGGCCAGCCAGCTGCGGGTTGATCTGCGATTGCAGCACGTATTCTACGCGCTCCATCAGTGGCGCATTGTCGTCCACTTTGCGCATTTTGGCGTTCGGCGCTTTCAGCGTCAGCTGTGAGCCGAGCTGATCGGTGACGAAGTCGATTTCAGCGTCGTCCAGATAAGGCGCGCTCAGCTCATCGACGTAAGCGGACAGCTTCTCGAACTTGAGTTCGGTATCTGTCGCTTCCACCGCGTCTGGCGGGCAATAAGAGACACCGCATTCGGCCGTCGGCGTACCCGGATTGATCACGAATACGCGGATTTGGGTGCCTTCTTCTTGGCTTGCCAACAGCTTGGCAAAGTGTTCCTGTGCAGCATCTGTTATACGGATCATAGCATTAGCTCAATAGTTGACTTCTATAGTAGGTTATAATACGCCCATTGCCGTGGTACTACAACGTGCGGCAAACGCACCAAATCTGCAACGATGCGACGCCTTGCTTTTGTAATAGTGTAGCGATTTCTGCCATGGTGCTGCCAGTGGTAACCACATCATCCAGCAATGCCACATGCTTCCCTGCCAGGTTCTCATCACAACGGAAAGCACCACGCAGATTACGCCGCCGTAGGCGCGCTATCAATTTCTGTTGTGGCGCGGTTGCCCTGATACGGCGTAATGCCGCAGGGCGATATTCGCAGCCCAACCAGCGGGCCAGTGGCAGGGCCAACAGCTCGCTTTGGTTATAGCCACGTCGCCAGCAGCGTTTATCCTGCAAGGGTACCGCTAAAATCACCTCCGGTCTGTTCAGATGTTGCTCTCGGTGCGCCTGCAACCAGTGCAGCAGGATCAAACGAGCCAGAGTGGGAGCCAGTGCGGGTGTCTGCTGGAATTTGAAATTTTTCACCAGGGTGCTGATGGGCGGGCGATAATCCGAAACAAATACCAAGGCTTGCCAAGGGGGCGCCTTTTGCAGACATCGTCCGCAAGGCTGATGGGGATCGCCACTGGGCAAACCGCAAACTGGGCAGCAACAAGGTTTGGCGGGCAACGTACTCAGGCAGTAGCTGCAGATGCCCTGCTGCATCAGCCGTAATGGTTGCCGGCATAGCCAACAGCGGCTGTGGATTGGTAGCATAGTCACCACCCCCTTTTTAATACTCTATGAATTTCGAGTCGTGCAAAACGCTACCGCTTGGAAGGCGACGAGTAAGGACAATAACTGATGACAGAGCTGTATTGGCAAACCTTAGGTGAAGGCGATCGCGATCTTGTGCTGCTGCACGGATGGGGACTGAATGCCGAGGTCTGGGGTTGCACGTTGGAGCGATTGGCTCCGCATTTTCGCCTACACCTGGTGGACTTGCCTGGCTATGGCCGCAGCCAGGGCTATGGTGCCGTCTCGTTAACGGAGATGGCGGAGATACTGCTGGCCGCCGCACCCAAGCAGGCTTATTGGCTGGGGTGGTCCCTTGGTGGGCTGGTAGCCGGGCAGATTGCCCTTATGCAGCCTGAGCGGGTAACCGGGCTGATCACCGTGGCTTCTTCGCCCTGCTTTACGGCGCACGAGCCGTGGCCGGGGATCCGCCCGGAGGTGCTCAGTGGCTTCCAGCAGCAGCTCAGCCATGATTTCCAGCGCACCGTGGAGCGCTTCCTCGCGTTGCAAACGTTGGGCACGGAAAGCGCTCGCCAGGATGCGCGCCAGTTGAAAACCGTGGTGCTCAACCAGCCGATGCCGTGCGTTGAGGTGCTTAACGGCGGCCTGGAGATGCTACGCACAGTAGATCAACGCCAATCCATGACGACACTGACGATGCCGGTACTGCGTATTTATGGTTACCTCGACGGGCTGGTGCCGCGCAAAGTGGCTAGCCTGCTGGACGAATTGTGGCCGAACTCCACCTCGGAGGTGATCGCCAAAGCGGCCCATGCGCCGTTTATCTCTCACCCCGAAGCATTCGCTAACATTATTAATCAATTTGTTGCAACCGAGTAATGGCGCGGTCTTGCGGCGATATCTCATTGATTACAGATTATAAAAGCACAAAACGGCGGTAAATTTTTAACCAATAAGTGGATAAAAACTCAACCTGTTCGATACTTGAAGGGGTAAATGCGTGGCTACAAGGTGAATGTGGGCTTATCAATCTTCACCTTGGCGATTTGTTTCTGGGCAGAGGGAGCTTCGTCAGGGAAAGCAACGAAGCTGTTAGACGTCGCAGTAGCCAAGCTCGATGACGCATTTGTTGTTAGTCGCTTTCATAAAAATCCAATTTATCCATTGAGAGGTATTGTCATGAAATCATTGAAGATGATCGTTGCGGCGTTGATTGTAGGTTCAGTGTCTTTCGGTTCGATGGCTGCAACCTTGCTAACTAAGGACGAGCTGGATAAGAACCCAGGCAAGTATGAGAAAATTGGCACCGTGTCTTCAACTGCACAGGCCACCGATCCGATGGACTTGAAAGATGAATTGTCCAAACTGGCCGATGAGAAAGGGGGCCAATATTATGTCGTGCTGGCTGCCCGTGAGCATGGCAAGTTCAGCGCCGTAGCTGACGTGTATAAAGACAAGCAATAATCTTCAAGTGCGGGGGCGCAGGCAAACTATTGCGCCCCTGTATTCACTCCTTCAAACGATAAATCACCGTTTGACAAGCCAGCCCTTCCGGACAACTTTTGCAACTGCCACTCAGGCATTCACTGCTATCGAGCTCAATACGTTCAACTTTCCCCATCGCGGTCAAACGTTGCAGCATTGCCTCTACCAATGGCAAGGGTGTTGCCATTTGCTGGCTCAGCTGTTGTGCCTGAGCGCTGCCTCGTAGGGCAAGCGCATCACGGATTTGCAGCAGGCTGGCCATTAGTGGCAGTCACCCGAACTTTGACAACAGGACGCCGAGGCGGCGCTACGCAAGCGGATCGTTACGCGGCTCCGTGCCTTGCGCAAGCCCAATAGCACCAGCGCATTGAACAGCAGCACGATCAGGATCGCCGTCGCGCTGTATTGCGGATGTTGGCTGAAGGTCGCGAACTGATAGAACAGCGTTGCCAGCGAATAGGCCACGTTCAGTCCCCACAGGATGGAGAAGGTCATCCAACCCCGGCTGGATTCACGTGCAATGGCTCCCATCACTGAGACGCAGGGAACGTACAGCAACACGAAAATCAGATAGCTGTAGGCAGAGATTGAAGTGCCAAATTTGCTACTCATGACACCCATTGAGCCCACGCCCATCTCACCATCGCCCTTGCTGGCTTCGATAGGGTTGGAGAGTACGCTCAGGCTGAAGGTGTTCTTCAGGCCCTGCCAGGTCTCATTGACGGCGGCACCGAGTTCATCAAGCAGATTGAAGTTGGCGGCATCGAAGTGCTCATTGGTGATGTTCTCTGCTGTGTACAGCGTGTTGAGCGTCCCAACTACCACTTCTTTGGCCATCGCCCCTGTCACCAGCCCGACGGTCGCCTGCCAGTTATCACTGTGTACGCCCATGGGTTGCAACAGCGGAGTCAGCACCTTGGAGACTGAGGCCAGCGCTGAATCATTGATGCTGTCTACCGGCTGGCCGCTGAACGAGAAGCTGTTCAAGCCGCCAATAAAGATGCTGGCAATGACGATCACTTTCCCGGCGCGTAACACGAAGCCCTTCAGGCGTTGCCAAGTTTGCAGCAGCAGGCTTTTCAGATGCGGCACGTGATAAACCGGCAGCTCCATCACAAACGGCGATGCTTCGCCGCGCATGATGGTGTATTTCAGCACCAGACCGGTGAGGATCGCCACCACGATGCCAAGCATATACAGTGAGAACACCACGCCCGCGCCATCCTTGCCGAAGAAGGCCGCGGCGAATACGGCAAAAATTGCCAAACGCGCGCCGCAGGACATAAAGGGGGCCATCATGATGGTGATCAGGCGTTCACGTGGGGCATCCAAGGTGCGTGCGCCCATAATGGACGGCACGTTACAGCCAAAGCCGACGATCAGCGGCACAAAGGATTTACCCGGCAACCCGAGCGCCTGCATCAGGCGGTCCATGACAAATGCCGCACGAGCCATATAGCCGGAGTCTTCCAGGAATGACAGGAACAGATACATCATGCCGATCTGGGGAACCAGCGGCAGCACGGTATTGATACCGCCGCCCACGCCCTGCGCCAGGAAGACGGTCAGCCACTGCGGGAAATGCAGGGTATAACCGACCCACTGGATGCCCTGAATAAAGATGGCCGCCGAACCGAGATCGAAGATTGGTTGCAGTGCGCCGCCGATGTTGATCGCCAATACGAACATGATGTACATCACCAGCAGGAAGATTGGCACCCCCAGCCAGCGGTTGAGGATCACCCGATCCAGCACCTCCGTCAGGCGGTTTGGCAACGCCAGTTTGGCGTTGCTGACCGCATCGCAGATAGTGGCGATCGACTGGTAGCGGGCATCGGCAATCACCAGCGCGGGATCTTCCTGCTGCTGCTGTTGCAGCGCTAACCTGGAATGTGCCAGCAGCTCGGTGGCTTTCCCGGCCAACTGATGGCTGTAGATGTCGCCCTCCAGCATTTGCAGAGCCAACCAGCGCCGCTGTTCGGTGGGCAATTGTTGAGGCATGGCCTCGGTCAGCGTAGTGATTTCGTCTAGCAGCAGCGGCGGATAGGCCACCAGCGCTTTTAACTGGTTGAAGCGATGATTATCGATGGTCTGTTTCAGCAGGCCAATGCCGTCGGCCTTGGTAGAAACCATGGATACCACCGGACAGCCAAGGCGCTCGGCCAGGGCGGCGACATCGATCTCAATATTCTGGCTCTTGGCAATATCTTGCATGTTCAAGGCCACGATGCACGGAATACCCAGCTCCAGCAGTTGCAGCGTCAGGTAGAGGTTGCGTTCCAGGTTGGAGGCATCGACCACGTTGATCAGCATATCCGCATCACCGCTCAGGATGTAATGACAGGCGATCTGCTCATCCAGCGAGGTTTGTTCGGAGATGGTGGTGAGTGAGTAGGTGCCAGGTAAATCCACCAGCGTGACCTGTGACTGCGGCGTCGTGAACTGGCCTTCTTTACGCTCAACCGTCACCCCAGCCCAGTTACCGACCCGCTGGCGCGACCCGGTGAGCTGGTTGAACAGCGTCGTCTTGCCCGAGTTCGGGTTACCGATTAAGCCAATAGTAATTTTTTTCATAAACCAACGTGATATCAGTAAATTAAGTATCGGCCGCGTTTGCACACGGCAACTGCCTGAGGCGGGGACAGCGCGTTACGGTTGGCTATCTAGCAGGATCAGGTCTAAATCTTTTTTCCGCAGTACCAGGCTAACGCGGCGAGTCTTTATTTCTATCGGGTCACCAAGCGGTGCCACGCGGACTACGTCAAACTGCGAGCCGGGCAGCATGCCAAGCGACAGCAATTTCTGGCGGTAGGCCGGGCTAATCTCGCTGGAGAAGCCGGTGATTTTATAGGTATGTTTAGGAAGCAGCTGCATATTGCCTTCTCAATGAGTTGGGAATTCCCACAGGAATGCCACCTTCAGACCATTTGCTACCCAGACAACTTGCGAAAAGATGAATGGGGCCAGAAGCGCCGAGTTATGAAGCGGAGCAAGGAATACGCAGAATCATAGTGATAACAATTATCGTATTCAATACGGAATGTATGGGCAATTGTAAGTATTGTCACATCTGCAATGGACGCCTTGCCAGCCTTAGTTTTAGCATTAAGCCAAACGCACTGCAAATGAGCGCAAAAGGTTAATTAAGTTGCAAATTTGTGCATTTTCTTGCGGTGATGAAACAGTTGTAGCTCTATTAGCGTGGCTGAACGTTTTATGGCGCTGATCTGGCAACATCGCCTGCTGTAAATGAGAGGGGTAAGTATTTGTGTTTACGGCACAATCGACGTCCTGAAAGGGCGGTGTTAATAAGGGTGTTAACAACGGGGCATTTTTACCGGTATGGGGGCTGAAAGCGATGACGCGAAACAGGGTGACAAAAAAATCGCCATTTTATTGCGGCAGGTCAAAATTGTCGGGCTGCCGCAACCAGTGGCGCTAGAAAAGATGAAAGCCTGGGGAACGAGCAACTGGCTAAATTTTTCTACTAAAGTTGAACATGACTTTCAAGCAAATAAATTCCATGGCGATGAGCTACCTAATACCATCATGCTAATATCAAACGATATAAAAACCCCATCATGGACTACGTTGTCGCGCACAATTCCGCTCTACTAGAAGCGCCAGGCGCGACAAGCATCCTTCTCTACGAGGTCAGGACGATGTTACAGCAGCATGACGCTACCCCGGCAATCGGCATCGATTTAGGCACCACCAATAGCCTGATCAGTGTCTGGCAAGACGGGGAGTCGCGCTTGATCCCCAACGCGCTCAATGAATTTCTTACCCCCTCTGTCGTCAGCATTGATGAAGATGGGGCAATATTGGTTGGCCGCTCTGCGTTATCTCGCCTGACGACCCACCCACAAAAGACGGCAGCGCTGTTTAAACGTTACATGGGTAGCAAGAAGAAATTCAAACTGGATCAACAGACGTTTGACGCCCCAGAGCTATCGGCCATCGTGCTGAAATCACTGAAATCTGACGCAGAGAGTTTTCTTGGCCAGCCGATCCGCGACGTGGTGATTTCGGTACCTGCCTATTTTAGCGATGAGCAACGCAAGCAGACCCGCTTTGCCGCCGAACTGGCCGGTTTAAATGCGGTACGTCTGATTAATGAACCGACTGCGGCTTCAATGGCTTATGGCCTGCACACTCAAGGGGTTGGCCGTACTTTGGTGTTTGACCTGGGCGGGGGCACTTTTGACGTCACGGTATTGGAATATGATCTGCCGCTGATTGAGGTGCACGCTTCGGCGGGTGATAACTATCTTGGCGGTGAAGATTTTACCCAGGCAATCATTAAAGCCTGCCTCAACGAATGGCAACTGAACGCCTCGCAGATCGCGCCCCATGATATGGCACGGTTGTATGATTGCGTCGAGCAGTGGAAATGCCAACTTAATCAGCAGCAGGGCTCGCATCAGCTGCATTGGCAATGGCAGGACCGGCAATGGGAAATAGAGCTGGATGAACGTAAAGCAGGGGAGATCTGGCTGCCACTGCTTAATCGCCTGCGCGCACCGATTGAACAGGTGTTGCACGATGCTCGTTTGCAACCGCAGCAGATGGATCACCTGGTATTGGTCGGCGGAGCCACTAAGCTGAACACCATCCAAAAACTGGTGGTGAAGCTATTTGGTCAGTTGCCGCATCAGCACCTCGATCCCAGAACCATCGTAGCGCTGGGTGCCGCAGTACATGCCGCCTGCCGCCTGCGCGATCAGAATATCGACGAAGTGATCCTGACGGATGTCTGCCCCTATACGCTGGGCATCGCTACCTCGAATGCGGATCGACATGGGGTTTTCTCACCAATTCTGGAACGTAATACCGTGGTCCCGACTTCACGGGTTGAAAGTTTCACCACGACGCATGTGGAGCAAAAGGCGATCCGGATAGCGATCTATCAGGGTGAAAGTCCACATGTTGACAACAATATCCTGGTGGATGAGTTTACCGTGCCGGTAAAGCCTAACGGCCATATTCAATCACTGGACGTTCGTTTCAGTTACGATATCAATGGGCTGTTAGAGGTTGATGTCCATCTGCCAGACAGTGGTGACTCCTTCTCAAAAGTGATCGACCACAGCCCCATTGGTCTGAGCCCAGAACAGCGAAAACAAAGTCAGCAGCGTTTGCAGGAGCTAAAAGTGCATCCACGCGATACGCTGTCTAACCGTACCTTGCAGGCTCGGCTGGAAAAAGCCTGGGCGCAGTCATTGGGGGATGAGCGTATGCAGATCGGTTTGTGGTTGCAGGAGTTTGAAGCGGTGTTGGTTAGCCAGCAGGAGCAAAAAATCCAGCCCATACGCCTGCGGCTGGAACGTTTTCTGGACGAGATGAGTTTCTGAACGTCAACTGCCCCCATAAAACGTTGGGGGCAGTTCCTCAAGCCACAATCCTCAGCGTTTTTCTCCTGGCGGCGGGCCATATTGGTTTGCGTGCTTCACGCCGGGGATCAGCAGATACAGCAGGATCAGATAGGGCATGCATATCAGCAACACAGCTTCAAAGACCGGGTATTTACGGTTTAAATCATGACTGCGCCGCAGCAGTGCGCTGAACGTATTGAGCAGCAGTAACCCGATAATGACCCAGGCCGAAAGCACGTTAATGAGCAGTAGGTAAACCGCAACCATCACCAGCGGTACTAGCGTCAGCTGAGCCAGCAGGCCCAGGCGGTTGATGCGTCGGTCAAATTGCCAGAACTGCCAGAAGCGAGTGTCTGGTCTTTGCTCTTTCGCACGCTGTTTTTCAATGACGCGCTGCTCCGATAGCTGCACTAATAACCCGGCATTCAATCGCAGAATGGGGGAGAGGCGGTTATCTGCCAGGCAGGCCATCAGCTGCTGACGTTCATCTTGATCCAACTTATCCCAATCGTAGTCATACAGGCGATAGCCAACCTGAGCTATTTTGGTCAGCAATGAGTCCCGGGCAAACAGCGTTGAGTTCCCCAGGGCTTTGGGCTTTTTACCGTTAAGCAATGCTTGCCGTAGCTCCGCTTCCCCCTGATTGCCGCAGTCTAACCGTTCAAGCGCCTCCCGGCTTCTGTCCTGTATTGGCTGGTCGCCATGGCGCAGTAAAAATGCGTGAAGCAAGGCTTGCTCGGCTATCGGAGCCTGTTCTATCTCATCAGGCCAACTGGCGACACGATGATAGAAATGATCGACATTGGTGCAGTTGCACAGCTCTGACAGGCTCTGTACGCGGAGCAAAAACGGGTTAATAGATACGGGTAATTCCAACCAGCAAAGGTAGTGCAGACGGTTATCCAACCTCAGTTGTTGCTCGAGCTGCCAGACCAGGTCACCCTTTGCCGGGTCGAGTTGCCGGATTAATGGGTACAGTTCGTAGACGGGATGTTGTTCACTGAGCGTTAAGTGGTTTATCTGACGGACAGTATCGATATGCCCGGCCGCCCCATTGAGTAATAGCACCAGTAAACAGGTTTGCCGGTATTGATCCCAGGGTGCGGTAGCGTCGCTAAACGGTGGGATCTCAATCTGGTCCACGGCAGCTAAATAATTCAACCAGTCATTGATGGTGCCAAGCTGTGCACTAAACGCCGGCTCCTGATACAAGCGGTTCAATCGTGCTGGTGACAGGTAACGCCATTGCCGCAGCCAGAAGACGGCTTGATGCCAGCTGGCGGAGTCAGTATCGGTGTATCTCTCTGGCAGCTGGTGGTCAATTGGGCCATCCAGCCACTGAATGAAGTTGGCAATGACGCTCGAATCATTCAACCATGCCAGCCGCTGTGCCGCCTGAGATTGCAGCCCTTGCAGGATCAGGGCCTCTAGGGGAGCGGCCGGTGTGGGTTGGTCAATAATTTGCTGCAACAGGCCTTCATTACCCAAGGTTAGCATGCAGGCGTGGCGGTAGAGTAATCGCAGAGGGTCGGAACCATCATCAAGCATTAGCTGGTCATACATCACACCGACATGACCGTTACCGGATTTCCAATAGATATAAGCCTGGGCAATCGGCACTTCTGCCCAGTTTAACTGAGCGGCCTCTCCCCAGCGTACCAAGGTCTGTACCGTTTGGGTCGGGGTCAGGTAATCCTGTATCTCATCATCTGCCGCTATCCCTGCCGCCGCTGGGTAAACCGGCCGATCAAAAGCCTGGATCAACAGCGGAAAATAGGCCGGATGCTGTTCACGGCACCAATCCAATAACCCTTGCTCGGCCTGCGCATGCTGCTCTAACCGATATAGCTGTAGCCAATAATCAAACGCCCGCTGATTATCCTGCAGCAAAGCACAATGCCGGGCAGCCAGGTACAACCAATCGCTATTCTCTGCGTCCAGCTCCAGCTGTGCCAAACAGTGATCCCGCAACGTTTCGCTGGGAACTTCCGCCAGGCTGTACCATTGCGCCAGCTGTTTCATCAACCGTGGGCAATCAGGCCAGTAAATCACTGATGGATTACTCAGCAGTAAACGCAGCATCCATTCTGGCTCATTCCAGTACAGATGATACGCATGGCGGAAGAAGGCAACGGTTTCTACTTGAGCAGGCAGGCTGATTGACGACAGTGTGGAAAGATCGAAGATATCGGCGCGGGCGATATAGTCTAAATAATCATCCATCCGGGCAGCGTCGTCCTGCTCCAGTTCATTCAGGCGATGCCGCCAGTTCAAACGGTCTGCTAATAGTCTGACGCAGTCGGTAGAGATGCATGGTGAGTGGTAAACACGATCGAGCAAGTACCAGCGTAGCCGGTCAATGAGTGCAATATCGTACTGATCCAGCTGAGCGATATAGCGATGCCAGCTTTGTGGCTGATAACGCGTTTCCGGGGTATTCAACAGAGCGTCGAATTGGGCCAGCATGCTCTCGAATAATGGTTCTGCAGCGGATGGCGTCGGCTCGGGGGCCTGCTCGAGTTGAGGTGTCCCCTCATCATGTGGACTGCCATCTTCAGCACCCTGTGCAGAACGCAGCATAAACGGGGTCTCGGCCAGTTTTCGCGCGTGCTCAAAAGCCTGACGTAATAACTGAAACCCGCTCGGGTCATTTTCAGGATGATGGTCGGGGAGCTTACTGCGATAGGCGGCGCGAATGGCCTGCTGATCGTCCGTTGGCTCAATGCCTAATATTTGCCAGCAACGTTGATTCATGACCAGTCAACCTCTTCCAGGGACGCCGGTTTCTCCATTTCATGGCAGTCAATATGCCAGGCCAGGTGTTTAAGAGGGCTATCGGCTTGGCAATAGAGGTGCTGTTGCATCTGAATATAGTTTTTCGTTCCACTGTAATGGCAAAAAGCATATTGCTGTTGCTCAGGGGTCTCCTGATTTAATGATTGCCAATAGGCTCGGCCAACGAAAAACGCGGCGTAATAGCTCTCCCAATTGGCGTAATAGTGGCGTGCACGCAATGCTAGCCGAGTATGGAACCACAGATTTTCCTCAGCGGTAAACCAGCCATGGAGCTGAGCAACGCGACAAAGAAAACTCAGCCGCCCCAGGTCCCAGGAACGGATGCCTCCATCACCACAAATAACCGCCGTATCAGCGACTATTTGCATCAACACCTGTTCTTCAACTGACTGTTGTTCCACATGCTCCTGCCATTGCGTCGGACTGAGACGATGCCAGAGAGAATAGTAGTGTGCCAGCTCTCTCGCATGCCCTGCATCCACCATGCGTAATATCATATTGATCACACCAGAGCGCGAAGTGATCCCCCAGCTTTCTTTTAAATCGAAAGTGGTGTCGAAGGGATAATATTTTAGCGAGTCAAAGGTGCAGCCGGTATGAGCATTTATCGCGACCATGGGGGCTGAAAGAGCCATTAGCCATTGCTGATATTGTTGTTCCATCAATCAAGTTCCAATAAATCCCTGTGTTATACCGGCATCAGCGGCCTGCCGATTAAGTCAGGTAAGGGTCCGAACGGAGAGACGATCTATAAGCCAGCGATGTCTCTTGAACAGGAGGTTTGTCCAAGAGACAGCCGAAGGAGGGGATAAAGGTTTATCCCCTCAGCTCATTATTTCTTGCCAAATGCAGCGGCCAGCGCGTCACCCATGGCGCTGTTACCTGCCGGGGTGCTGTTGCGTGGTTTAGGCTTATTGGCTGCAGGGCGTGAGTTTTTATCGCGAGCTGGAGCGTTATTATTGCCCCCGCCACGGCGTGGTGAACCTTCACCCGGCTGCTCATCCAGGCGCATGCTCAGTGCGATACGCTTACGCTGCAGATCGACCTCCATCACCTTCACCTTGACGATATCGCCGGCTTTCACCACGGTATGTGGATCTTCAACGAACTTGTCCGCCAATGACGAGATGTGCACCAGGCCATCCTGATGAACGCCGATATCAACAAAGGCACCAAAGTTGGTGACGTTGGTGACCGAACCTTCCAGGATCATCCCCACCTGCAGGTCGTTGAGGGTTTCCACCCCTTCGGCGAAGGTAGCCGTTTTGAATTCCGGGCGCGGATCACGGCCCGGTTTTTCCAGCTCTTTCAGGATGTCGGTGACCGTCGGTACGCCGAATTTCTCATCGGTAAAGTCGCTGGCTTTCAGGCTGCGTACCGCGCTCGGGTTGCCCATCAAATCTTGCAGAGCCTGGCGGGTCGCGGCCAGAATGCGTTCCACCACCGGGTAGGTTTCCGGGTGAACGGTTGAGGCATCCAGCGGGTTATCGCCGTGGTTGATGCGCAGGAAGCCCGCACACTGCTCGAAGGCTTTTGGCCCCAAACGGCTCACTTTCAGCAGTTGTTCACGGTTGCTGAAGCGGCCATTCTCATCACGCCAGGTGACGATATTTTGCGCCATCATGCGCGTCAGGCCAGCTACGCGGGTCAGCAGCGGCACAGAGGCGGTGTTCAGGTCAACGCCAACGGCGTTCACACAGTCTTCCACTACCGAGTCCAGCTTCTTGGCTAACTGGCTTTGGCTGACGTCGTGTTGGTATTGGCCCACGCCGATAGATTTCGGATCGATCTTAACCAGTTCGGCCAGTGGATCTTGCAGACGGCGGGCGATGGAAACCGCACCGCGCAGCGAAACGTCCAGGTTCGGGAACTCCAACGCGGCCAGCTCGGAAGCGGAATACACCGAAGCTCCGGCCTCGCTGACGATCACTTTCTGGGCTTTAACGTCCGGGAACTGCTGTTGCAGCTCGGCAAAGAAACGCTCGGTCTCGCGTGATGCGGTGCCGTTACCGATGGCAACCAGCTCAACCTTGTGTTTGATGCACAACGCGGCAACGACCGCAGCGGCTTTGGCTGCCTGCCCGGTGTGCGGATAAACGGTATCGGTGGCAACCAGCTTGCCGGTAGCATCCACCACCGCCACTTTAACGCCAGTGCGCAGGCCAGGATCCAGGCCCATGGTAGCGCGCATACCGGCCGGGGCTGCCATCAGCAGATCGTGCATGTTGCGGGCGAAAACGTTGATCGCTTCGTCTTCCGCACGCTCACGCAGGGTGCTCATCAGCTCGGTTTCCAGATGCAGCAACACCTTGATGCGCCACGTCCAGTTAACCACGGATTTACGCCAGGCATCTGCCGGCGCGTTGTTCAGGCGCAGGTTGAGATGGTTGGTGATAATCAGCTCGCCCTGGCTTTCACGCGGGGTTTCTTCAAACTGCGGATCGGCGTTCAGCGCCAGTTGCAGCACGCCTTCATTGCGGCCACGGAACATTGCCAGCGCACGGTGTGAAGGCACTTGCGCAATTGGTTCGTGGTGATCGAAGTAGTCGCGGAATTTCGCGCCTTCCTCTTCTTTACCCTCGACAACCTTGGACACCAGATGGGCGTTTTTCCACAGGTAGTCACGCACCTTGGCCAGTAGGGTCGCGTCTTCGGCAAAGCGTTCCATCAGGATGTAGCGTGCGCCGTCCAGCGCCGCTTTGACGTCTGCCACGCCTTTCTCGGCATCGACAAATCCTTCGGCCAACTGTTCTGGCTGCTGTTGCGGATCTTGCCACAGGGAGTCTGCCAGCGGCTCCAGACCGGCTTCAATAGCGATCTGCCCACGGGTGCGGCGTTTCGGTTTGTAGGGCAGGTAAAGGTCTTCGAGTTCGGTTTTGCTTTGTGTGGCGTTGATTGCCCCCGCCAACTGTTCGGTCAGTTTACCCTGATCTTCAATGGACTTGAGGATGGTTTGGCGGCGATCTTCCAGTTCACGCAGATAGCCCAGACGAGTCTCCAACTGACGCAGTTGGGTATCATCCAGGCCCCCGGTGACTTCCTTACGATAGCGTGCGATAAACGGCACGGTATTACCTTCATCCAGCAGACGGATGGCGGAGTCAACTTGCTCCGGGCGGGCCTGCAGTTCGGTTGCAATAATGCGGCTCAGTGGATCAGTCATAAGTCAGGTATCTGTTAGCAGCGATAATCGATAGGGGGATAGTTATACGTTTTGCAGGGGGAAAATGCCAGTCCAGAGGGCCGAGGTTTTGATGGGCGCAGCATGCAGCGCCCCTACGGTCTCAACTATTCTTCGTCTTTGATATATTCGATCTCGTTGACCGTCCAGTAGGCAATACCTGCCGGGGTCTCAACCGTAGCCGTATCCCCTACCTCTTTTTTCAGCAAGGCGCGAGCCATTGGTGAGTCGATGGAGATGTAATCTTTACGGCCAAAGATTTCGTCGTAACCCACGATGCGAAAGCGTTTGGTATCGCCATCGTCATTCTCGATCTCTACCCAGGCACCAAAGAACACCTTGCCCGCCTGTTGTGGCGAATAATCGACAATTTTCAGCTGCTCAAGGCACTTGGTGAGATAACGCACCCGGCGATCGATCTCACGCAGCCGCTTTTTATTGTATTGGTAATCGGCATTTTCACTTCGGTCGCCCAGGCTGGCGGCCCAGGTGACTTTCTTGGTCACTTCCGGGCGGTCTTCACGCCACAGGAAATCCAGTTCTTTTTTGAGCTTGTTGTAACCCTCACGGGTGATCAGCAATGTTTTCATTGTCATCCATCATCGAATCACAGGAGCAGTGGGCATTCTCGCATAAAGCGGCCACCATATCCGTTGGCGTTTTTTTTATAAACCTGAGGTACACTGCCAATTCGCCAGTATTGCGGTTTTCAGCCAAGAGTGTACATCATACGCAGCGGGAAGTTTTTACCGATCTGCGGCTCCGGCTTAAGTGAAAATTGTTGATATTTGGGCAAAAGAATAAGCTTTGTAACAATTTCGTCTAGAATATATACCATTAAACGCTGTCAGTAATGATGGAGTTTTTGAACAATACGAGGCTGTTGCCAAATAGCCGCCAGCGGTGCCAATGCATAAGTGCGGGCCACAGTCTAGAATCAGGCAATACAGCCTTTGGGAGTCAGACAATGCAAGAGAATCACAAGATTCTGGTCGTCGATGATGACATGCGCCTGCGTGCGCTTTTAGAGCGTTACTTAACCGAACAGGGCTTCCAGGTTCGCAGCGTTGCCAACGCTGAGCAAATGGATCGTTTGCTGACGCGTGAGTCTTTCCATCTGATGGTATTAGACCTGATGTTGCCGGGTGAAGACGGGCTGTCCATTTGCCGTCGCCTGCGCAGTCAAAGCAACCCGATGCCGATCATTATGGTGACCGCCAAGGGTGAAGAAGTGGACCGTATCGTCGGGCTGGAAATCGGTGCCGATGACTATATCCCTAAGCCGTTCAACCCGCGTGAACTGCTGGCTCGTATCCGTGCCGTGCTGCGCCGCCAGGCAAACGAACTGCCGGGTGCGCCTTCTCAGGAAGAGGCGGTGATCGCCTTTGGTAAATTCAAACTGAACCTCGGCACGCGCGAGATGTTCCGTGAAGATGAACCTATGCCATTAACCAGCGGTGAGTTCGCCGTGCTGAAAGCCTTGGTCAGCCACCCACGTGAACCGTTGTCGCGTGATAAGCTGATGAACCTGGCCCGTGGCCGCGAATACAGTGCGATGGAGCGTTCCATCGACGTGCAGATCTCGCGCCTGCGCCGCATGGTTGAAGAAGATCCGGCACATCCACGCTATATCCAGACCGTTTGGGGTCTTGGCTACGTTTTCGTCCCGGACGGCAGTAAGGCATGAGGAGATTACGCTTTTCACCGCGTAGCTCGTTTGCCCGAACTTTGCTGTTGATCGTCACCTTGCTGTTTGTCAGCCTGGTGACGACCTATCTGGTGGTGCTTAACTTCGCCATCCTGCCCAGTCTGCAGCAGTTCAATAAGGTATTGGCGTACGAAGTTCGTATGCTGATGACCGATCGGCTGCAACTGGAGGACGGTACCTTGCTGGAGGTGCCGCCAGCGTTCCGCCGCGAGATCTACCGCGAGCTGGGCATTTCGCTTTATACCAACGCGGCTGCGGAAGAGAGCGGCCTGCGCTGGGCGCAACACTACCAATTCCTTAGCCAGCAGATGGCGCAGCAACTGGGTGGCCCGACCGATGTCCGCGTCGAGGTGAACAAAAACTCCCCGGTGGTCTGGCTGAAAACCTGGTTGCAGCCGGATATCTGGGTGCGCGTCCCGCTGACCGAAATCCATCAAGGCGATTTCTCGCCGCTATTCCGCTACACCCTGGCGATTATGTTGCTGGCGATAGGCGGCGCCTGGCTGTTTATCCGCATTCAGAACCGCCCTCTGGTGGAGCTTGAGCATGCTGCTTTACAGGTAGGCAAAGGCATTATTCCGCCGCCGCTACGTGAGTATGGTGCCTCTGAGGTGCGCTCGGTAACCCGGGCCTTCAACCAGATGGCCTCTGGGGTGAAGTTACTGGCCGACGATCGCACGCTGCTGATGGCGGGGGTCAGTCATGACTTGCGCACGCCGCTGACGCGTATCCGTCTGGCGACGGAAATGATGAGCGAGCAAGACGGTTATCTGGCGGAGTCGATCAATAAAGATATCGAAGAATGTAATGCCATCATCGAACAGTTTATTGATTACCTGCGTACCGGCCAGGAGATGCAAACCGAAATTTGCGATTTAAATTCCATTCTGGGCGAAGTGGTGGCGACAGAAAGTGGCTACGAACGGGTGATTGAAACCGATATTCTGCCGGGTGAGCTGATGGTGAATGTGCATCCGCTCTCGATCAAACGTGCGGTGGTGAACATGGTGGTGAATGCGGCGCGCTATGGCAACGGCTGGATCAAGGTCAGCAGCGGGCGAGAACTGCAGCGCGGCTGGTTCCAGGTGGAGGATGATGGCCCCGGTATCAAGCCGGAAGAGCTGAAGCACCTGTTCCAACCCTTTGTGCGCGGCGACAGTGCGCGTAGCACCAGCGGCACCGGGTTAGGGTTGGCGATCGTGCAGCGCATCATTGACGCTCATGCTGGCGTGCTGGATATCGGCACTAGCGAGCGCGGTGGGCTGCGTATCCGAGCCTATCTCCCAATACCGATCGAGAAGAAAGAAACTTCCAGCGGGAATCCGCCAGCCAAAGAGAACGCCTGATATCCTGACTTAAGGCCGCAGCATTGTGGCCTGGTCAGGGTTTCGTGTTTCCTTCATCTTCATCGCCAAAGGTGACATCGCGCGGTGGTTTCTCCCCGCGCGGCGGGATTTTCAACTCGACGCCGCCTAATTCGGCAAAGTGTTGATGCATCCAGGTTCCCAATCCATAACGCGGTAGCTTCTTCAGTAACGTTTGTTTCAAGTCCATATGTGCCTCCTCCAACCTCCAACGGGCGCAGCATGCGGCGCCCCTACAAATTGACCACAAGTGCAAGTCAGCCACGAATTCAAACCAACCTCAAGTGCAAATCAGCCACAAATAGAAAAGGCGCGGAATTCCGCGCCTTTTCTTAGGGGGTAATCAACGCTATTACAGTTTCGGACCCGAGCTGACCAGTGCAGCGCCTGCCGGGGTATCGGTATATTTGTCGAAGTTGGTGATAAAGCGGTTCGCCAGATCGTGCGCCTTCTCTTCCCACTGCTCTATGCTGGCATAGGTGGCACGTGGGTCGAGGATGGCCGGATCAACGCCTGGCAGGGCAGTTGGCATCGACAGATCGAAGATTGGCAGCGTGATGGTTTCAGCCTTATCGATTTCACCGTTGAGGATGGCGTCGATAATGCCGCGGGTGTCTTTGATCGAGATACGCTTACCGGTGCCGTTCCAGCCGGTATTGACCAGATAAGCCTGGGCACCGGCTGCCTGCATGCGCTTGACCAGCACTTCTGCATACTGGGTTGGGTGCAGTGACAGGAATGCCGCGCCAAAGCAGGCAGAGAAGGTTGGCGTTGGCTCGGTAACGCCGCGCTCGGTACCGGCCAGCTTGGCGGTGAAACCGGACAGGAAGTGGTACTGGGTCTGGTTGGCCGTCAGGCGTGATACCGGCGGCAGTACGCCGAAGGCGTCCGCAGTCAGGAAGATCACCTTGGTAGCGTGGCCCGCTTTGGATACCGGCTTGACGATGTTGTGGATGTGGTAGATCGGATAGGAAACGCGGGTGTTCTCGGTTTTCGATCCGTCGTTGAAGTCCACGGTACCGTCGGCCAGGACGGTGACGTTTTCCAGCAGCGCATCACGCTTGATGGCGTGATAGATATCTGGCTCGGCTTCTTCCGACAGCTTGATGGTCTTGGCGTAGCAGCCGCCTTCGAAGTTGAAGACGCCATCGTCATCCCAGCCGTGTTCGTCATCGCCAATCAGTTGGCGTTTCGGATCGGTGGACAGCGTGGTTTTACCGGTGCCGGACAGGCCGAAGAACACTGCCACGTCGCCTTTCTCGCCCACGTTGGCCGAGCAGTGCATGGAGGCAATGCCTTTAAGCGGCAGCAGGTAGTTCATGATGGAGAACATACCCTTTTTCATTTCGCCGCCGTACCAGGTGCCGCCGATCAGTTGCATACGCTCGGTCAGGTTGAATGCCACGAAGTTTTCCGAGTTCATTCCCTGCTGCTGCCAGTTCGGGTTGGTGCACTTGGCGCCGTTCATCACCACGAAATCAGGCTCAAAGCCTTGCAGTTCTTCATCGCTCGGGCGGATAAACATGTTTTTGACGAAATGCGCTTGCCAGGCCACTTCTGTGATAAAGCGGACTTTCAGGCGGGAATCTGCGTTAGCACCGCAGAAAGTATCGACCACGAACAGGCGCTTGCCGGAAAGCTGCTCGGTGACCAGTTTTTTCAAATCTGCCCAGACTTCAGGGTTGAGAGGTTTGTTATCGTTTTTGCCTTTACCTTGATCGGCCCACCAGACGGTGTCCCGGGTGATATCGTCACGGACGATGTACTTATCTTTTGGCGAACGGCCGGTGAAGATGCCGGTATCGACGGCAACGGCACCCAGATTGGTTACTACACCACGCTCAAACCCTTGCAGTGAAGGGTCCGTTTCTTCCTTAAACAGTAATTCATAACTCGGATTGTGAACGATTTCACCAACGTTATGAATTCCATAAGCGGCAAGATCCTGGTGGGTTATACCATTAACACGCATGTCACTACTCCTTGATCACAGAATTTCTGGCGACAATTGTAGGGATCCATGGAGATGTAACCGCGATAGGTATCAAATATTTAACGTATTAAACGTTTTTTAGTTACGTTATGAGATGTAGACCACGGAATAAAGCAAGCGTGCAAACGGTGGGGCCTGACGTGCGTCACAACTCGACGCACGTCACACCGCGGTGTTGCTTAATGCAGTTGGGTGCTGCTGTCGGCATTGCCGTTGTGAAGGGCGGCGATGTCTAACGCATCGAATACATAATGATTACCACAGTAATCACAGTGCATATCGATGTTGCCATCCTGTTCCAGCATATCGGCCACTTCTTCCGTTGGCAGCGTGATCAAGGCATCGGCACAGCGTTGGCGTGAACAGGTGCAGCGGAAGATCACGTCCTGGGGTTCGTACAGCGTAACCTCTTCCTGATGATAGAGGCGATACAGTACTTCGTTGGCCGGCAGGGTGAACAGCTCGTGATCCTTGATGGTGGCGGTCAGCTGTACCAGATGGTCGAAATCATCGGCATTGCCGTCCTGAGCTGGCAGCACCTGCAGCAGCATGCCGGCAGCCGCTGGCTTGCCTTCGGCTTCGCCGGTGCGGATAAACAGGCGCGTTGGCAGCTGCTCGGACTGGCGGAAATACCCTTCCAGGCACTGGGCCAGCGTTTCACCTTCCAGACCTACCACGCCCTGATAGCGTTCACCTTCAGACGGGCTGATGGTGATCACCATAATGCCGTTACCCAGCATCTGGTGCAGGGTGCTGTCGGCCACAATCTCGCCTTCGACACGGGCTACACCACGCATTTCTTGGCGATTGTTGCCGTTGATCACTGCCAGTTTCAGCGGGCCGTCACCTTGCACCTGAACGGTAATGTCACCGTCGAACTTCAGCGTGGCGGTCAGCAGGCTGGTGGCGACCAGCAACTCGCCCAGCAGTTTTTGTACCGGTGCCGGATAATCGTGGTTGGTCAGGATGTGCTGATAGGTTTCGCTGACGGTAACCAGCTCACCGCGCACCGCGTAGTTTTCGAACAGGTAACGGTGCAATTGGTCATGGTTGGACATAGTTTTCTCTCTTTGAGGCGAGGGATTATTCCTGCTCGCCAAATTTAAATTTAATCAAATCGCGCCGCTCTTTCTTGTCCGGACGACGATCCGGATGCGGCATGGTCAGCGCATTCATCTTGCGTGCCAGCGCCACTTTCTCGCGGTTGGCAATGCTGGCCTCGGTTTCCTGATACATCAGCTGCGCCTCATCGGCTCCACGCCGTTGGCTATTGATGGCCAGCACGATGACAGTGCGTTCGTCGTTGCCCTGACGCAGCTTGATTTCGGCATTGATTTCAACGGCTTTACTCGGCTTGCCGCGCTGCCCGTTGTAGTGCACCTTGCCGCCGTCGATCATGTCACGGGCCAGTGCGCGGGTTTTGTAAAATCGGGCGGCCCACAGCCATTTATCCAGGCGGACGGCCTCATCCGGTGTTGCTTTGGCTTTCATTGCACCCTCCGTTCCAAGGCCGGTATCAACTGGCGGTAGTCGCTCATCGACGGATAACGCTGGAAAGTTTTACTCGCCATGCTGGAATCCGGGTTCTGCACACCAAGGCAGTAGCGGATACCAAACTTGCTTGCGGCATCCAGAATGGGTTCACCATCATCCACAAACAGCGTGCGCTGCGGGTCAAAGCCGGTTTGCTGCTGCACGGCCTGCCACAGACGCTGATCTTCCTTTGGATAACCAAATGTGTGGGTGGAAAGTAATAAATCAAGGTGTCGATCCAAACCGGTGTGCTCAACCTTCACCGCCAGACTGTGTGGATGCGCGTTGGTGAGCAGGATGGTGCGCTGCCCGGCATCGCGTAACGCCTGCAAAAACGGCTGGGTATCTTCACGCAGCCGAGCGCGGTTGCCGACTTCGCTGGTCATTTGGTAGATATCCAGCCCGAGGCGTTCACTCCAGTAATCAAAGCAATACCAGTTCATGGTGTGTTGCACGGCCAGGTATTCCTGGTGAATGATTTTGCTGGCGTCGTCGAAGGGAATGGCCCGTTGCTCACTTAACGCCTGCGGTACCAGCGTTAGCCAAAAATGGCTGTCGAATTCCAGATCCAGCAGGGTGCCGTCCATATCCAGCAGTACGGTATCAATATCGTGCCAATCAAACTCAGGAACCATGAACCAACTCCATAGGCGGGATAGCGGTATCCCGCGGATGATAAAAAACATACAGCCTAGTATAGGCGGATGGCAGGGCGGAGGCTACGCCATCGGGCGTATGGATATCGGGGTGAGCTGCGGGTTGAAGCAACTGTCGTAATAGCGCTGGATATCGGCGAGGCGATGTTGGTTTTTGCGCCTGCGTTGCACCAGCTGCCAGGAGTTGTAACCCAGCACGACGACCAACACCAGCAACAGCAGGCTGGTGCCAAGATAGCGCCATAGGGTCACGATATCCGGTTCACTATGCAGGGCGATATGCCGAGTGCCGTTGGCATCGACAAAGATATTGGTGATCACCCCGTTTGCCCGGAACGGCGTATGTAGCAACATGCTGCTAAGACGCTGTAGTTCTTTCCATTGGTCGAGTGAGTTGTATTCGTTCAGCGGTTGTGTGGGCAAGGGATAATCCACCAACTGCTTGCCTTCGTCACTGGTAATCAAAAAACCGCCCGGCGGTGGGCTGTTGAGGGCCGCAGCGGCCTGACGGGTTTCCCGCACCACAAAGGCAGAGGTAGCCGCGTTACTCAGGTTTTCCAGCGATTCAGCACTGACCGGACGCAGCAGAACGTTAACGCCTTCCAGCGCCCCGGATTTGGCCCGTTTCACCAGGTTGGCCCAGTTCTTGACGTTGCCCAGATTGACCAATGCGTTCTTCAAGCGCACACAGTCGGCCTCCGTGCCACACAGGTCCTGCGTTTTCAATACGATATCCGCAAAGTCATCCAGCAGGATCATGCCTGACTTTTCAATGGCACTGGCCAATTGCGGGTTCACTTTCTGCTCGGCACCGCTTGGGTGCAGTTGCCGGTTGATGGTGGCCATCAGCGCGGCAGCTTTATCGATCACTTCCGATTCAGGCTGTGGCAGCGGGGTAGCCGTATTCCAGTAAATCCCTGAACAATCGAAAGGCATAAAGCTTGGCGCAGTGGCGCTGTTGTTGCCCGAAGGAACGTAGCACATGCCGTTGCCCTGAATTTTCAGCCTATCGCCGATATGCAGTGGAATGGCCTCCAGCGCCTGAACGCTGGTGACTTCCGTTTTCTGCGTGCCCTGTAACCACGCAGTGCTCAATTTAGCGGGTAGGCTGAGTGGAATGTAGATTAACAGTAACAACAGCACCACGAGCGAACTGGCCGCTAATACGGCGTTCTTGCCCCAATGCTGCAAGGGGAAGTTCTTCACTTCGTCATGCAGGGAAAGATAGTGCCCCTGACGTACCACCTGCCGGTTGAGGTAGATATCCACATTGGTGGTTTTACCCAGGTCCGCATTCAGGTAAGGCAGCCAGTGCGGGGGGTAGATCAAATCGATAATGCCAAAAGAGATATTACTGATTTGCCCCTGATTGGACTCACCGAATAACCCCCAGCGCTTTGGCGTGCCGCGCAGACAGTGCACCTCTTTCAGCTCTTTTTCGCTCGGGCGGCGCAACAGATGCCAGCAGCCCCAGACGATCATCAGCACCGCCACCAGAATGATCCAGGGGATCACTACCACCGGACTGATCAGGCTAAGGAACAGCAGCAGTAGGGCAGCAGAGATGAGGGCCGCTTCCTTGACGCCGTTCGGCCGGTTAAGCTCATGTTCCTCGCGGGTTTCCTTGCGAATGTTCACCAACTCAATATGTTCGCTCTCTTCTTTGCGGATGGAGGCGTTCCTTGTCGGGGTTGTAGTCACTACCGGCGAAGGTGGGCTGTCGTAAATATGATCCAGCAGCGAATGGCCATTGAGTGAGATCACCAGCGGTAGCGTCTGGGTTTTGATCACTTCGACATGGTTATCGGCGCTGATGTACTGCTCCCAAAACGGAGGAAGATGGATCTCTTCCGAGTCGAGGTAGTAGCGCCAGTTGTTGGGTTCATCGCTGGCCAGACCATAGCGGGTGATGGCATGGGTGATCGGGTAAACGTTGTCGCTCTGTGCGGTCAACGCCAGCCTGGCAGAAGGCAGGGAAGTGGAACCCGACAGCAGTTTGTTGCCCAGGTGGTTCTGTTGGTTGAGGTAATTCTCGATAGCTGCCCGCTCTGGCGCGGTCAGTTTGCGGTGGTTAGGTTTGACGAACGGCAGGATACCTGCCAAGGCTGGCTGGGGGCGGAATTTAAACCACAAGTAGAGGCCAGCAGCGATCAGGCAGGCTAGCGCTAAGGCCAATATCAACGCTATTGTGCTCATGCTATTCTCGTCCTACACCCATGAAACCGCCAATCTTACGCAAAGCCAGACATTATACGGAGTTAACCGCCCAGAGATAGAATGACCCACCGTATTAGTTGTTATCCGGCTCTCATTCGTGGCTATCGTTAGGCATTTACCGTACGATTTTTTAACCTGCACGAGCATAGCAATCCTCATGGTGTCCGGATATCAGGATTATCCTATTTGCCTACCTGTTTTTTTATCCACCGGGGTAGCTGCTGGTCAGGTTTGTTAAAAAAAAGTAAATTACAGGCTAAGCTCGTTGCGGAAATGGTTCCCATTAACGCACAATGTGATCAAGATCGAGTTTAGCCAGTGGTTGACCCTTTTGCTGTCTACCACAACGCGCATATTATTATCCTGGTTATCTGCCTGAGAGTACTGAGTATTCAGTGTATTAGGCGGTTAACCTATTTGAGGCAATCATGGATAAACAGCTGCAAAAACCTAGAATTCTGAAAGTCGAAACGGTCGCGCGCTCGCGTTTATTTAACGTGGAGTCGGTCGATCTGGAGTTCAGTAACGGTGTGCGGCGGGTCTATGAGCGTATGCGCCCTTCGGAACGCGAAGCGGTGATGATTGTGCCGGTGATAGGGGATGATTTGCTGCTGATCCGTGAATATGCGGTAGGCACCGAATCCTATGAGCTGGGCTTCCCCAAAGGGCTGATCGACCCTGGCGAAGGGGTGTTGGAAGCCGCTAACCGTGAACTGATGGAAGAGGTCGGCTTTGGGGCCGGGCGCTTTGATTTCCTCAGCAAACTGACGATGGCACCTTCCTATTTTTCCAGCCAGATGAATATCGTGCTGGCACACGACCTCTATGCGCAAAGCCTGGAGGGGGATGAGCCAGAGCCGTTACCCCAGGTGCGTTGGCCGATAGCCAACATGATGGCACTGCTGGCGGAACCGGACTTTCGTGAGGCGCGCAATGTCAGCGCATTGTTCCTGGCAGAGGCATTCCTGCGCGGTTCACGCTAACCCTCCATCGATTCATCTGCACGGGCGCTGCTGACAAACCCGCCCGGGCTCACAACATGCGGCACCCGCCGGTTAAGATAAAAAAATGGCCAGATTGCTCTGGCCATTGTCGTTTTTAGAACAGCTCGTGACTTTCGCCACCAGGGTCTGTCAGGGTGGTTCCGGCATCATGTACCGAGAACTCCGTGGGTTGAGTGCCTTCGATAAAGTACTCGGAACGGCTACCTCCGCCCCCGTTGGACAGTTTGCCGGTGCTCTTGTCGATGGTCACGCTGACAATCCCCGGCGGTGGAGTGACTTTCTGCTCTGGCAGGCCTTCCAGCGCCACCTTCATAAAATCATCCCAAGCCGGTTGAGCACTCTTCGCCCCACCTTCACCACCGGAAATCTGATCCGGGATGGCACCTGAAGCGGAGGAACGGCCAAGATTGCGGCGGTGATCGTCGAAACCGATCCACACCGATGTCACTGTTTCTGGGCCGTAGCCGGAGAACCAGGCGTCTTTCGAACTGTTGGTGGTACCGGTTTTGCCGCCGATATCATGGCGTTTAAGATCGCGGCCTGCGCGCCAGCCGGTGCCCATCCAGCCCGGTTCACCGAAGATATTGGTGTTCAACGCATCACGGATCAGGAACGACAGCGGGGTGCTGATCACATGTGGCGCATACTGCTGGTCGTTATCCTGCTGCATCTGGGCCGGGGTTACCTGCTCAAGCTGCGGCATCGGTACGTTGGCATTGTTGCCTTCCTGCGAGACCGCCACGTTCTCGGTGTTATCATCGGAAAGCATGGCCGAACGATGCGTATCACCGTAGATCACCGGCAGGTTGCAGCTGTCGCAGACCACTTTGGGTTTGGCTTCGAATATCGCGTTACCGGTATCGTCTTCGATCTTGGTGATGAAGTACGGGTCAACCAGGTAGCCACCGTTGGTCAACACGGCATAGCCGCGTGCCACCTGTAGCGGGGTGAACGAAGCCGATCCCAGCGCCAGCGATTCCGAATGCACGATGTTTTGCGCCGGGAAACCAAAGCGTTGCAGATATTCAGCGGCATAGTCCACGCCCATGGCGCGCATTGCCCGCACCATCACCACGTTTTTCGATTGGCCAAGGCCTTGGCGCAGCCGGATAGGACCGACGTAAGTAGGTGGCGAGTTTTTTGGCCGCCAGTCGGTACCGGCACCGGCATCCCAACGGGTGATCGGCAGATCGTTGAGGATGGTGGCCAGCGTCAGCCCCTTATCCATCGCCGCGGTGTACAGGAACGGTTTGATGTTGGAACCCACCTGGCGCAGTGCCTGGGTTGCGCGGTTGAACTTGCTCTGGTTGAAATCGAAGCCGCCGACCAGCGCCTTGATAGCGCCGGTGTTAGGATCGAGCGATACCAGCGCCGAGTTCACGTCCGGCACCTGTGACAGCCACCAGTTGTCGTTAACTTTACGCACCCAGATCTGTTGGCCGGGCTGCACCACGTCGGTGACGCGCTTCGGCGTAGGGCCTTGCACCGTATCGCTCTTGAACGCACGTGCCCAGCGCATGCCAGACATGGGGAGCGCAATGCGACTGCCATCGGCCAGCATGGCAGTAGCCTGTTCGGCATCCGCCTGCAGGATCACTGCAGGAGACAGCGGGCCATAGTTCGGCAGGTTCTTCAGGGAATCGACAATCTGTTTCTGATCCCAGGCTGGTTCACCCACTTTCCACAGCACGTTTGACGGGCCGCGATAGCCGTGGCGCATGTCGTAGTTGAGGATGTTGTTACGTACCGCCTCCTGCGCGCCTTGTTGCAGCCGCTTGGTGATGGTGGTGTAGACCTTGTAACCGTCGGTATAGGCGTTTTCACCGTAACGCTTGATCATCTCCTGACGCACCAGCTCAGAAAGATAAGGGGCGGAGAAGCTGATTTCCGGCGCATGGTAATTGGCTACCAAAGGCTCATTGCGGGCCTGATCGTACTGCGCCTGCGTGATGTAGCGCTCATCCAGCATCCGCGATAGCACTACGTTACGACGCGCTACGGAGCGATCGTGGGAGTACAACGGGTTAAAGGTGGACGGTGCCTTGGGTAATCCGGCAATGGTGGCCATTTCGCTCAGCGTCAGTTGGCTGACATCCTTACCAAAATAGACATGCGCGGCAGCACCCACGCCATAAGCGCGGTAACCCAGATAGATTTTGTTCAGATACAGCTCAAGAATTTCATCCTTGGTCAGCATCTGTTCAATGCGGATCGCCAGGAAGGCTTCCTTGATTTTGCGCATCAAGGTGCGTTCCGGGCTCAAGAAGAAGTTTCTGGCCAACTGCTGGGTGATGGTACTGGCCCCCTGCGAAGCATGGCCGGAAACCAGCGCGACCGATGCGGCACGGAAGATACCAACGGGATCGACCCCGTGATGATCATAGAAACGGCTGTCCTCCGTGGCGATGAAGGCATGCACCATCACCGGTGGGATTTGGTCCAGCTTGAGAGGTATACGGCGTTTTTCACCATATTGGGCGATCAGTTCGCCCTCCGCGCTGTAAACCTGCATCGGGATTTGTAGCCGCACGTCTTTCAGCGTTGCGACATCGGGCAGCTGTGGCTCGACATATTTGTACAAGCCAAAAATCGAGGCTGCTCCCAGCACGATGCAAAACACTGCAAGGATTAAAAGATACTTTACGAACTTCACCTGAGATTTCCCATTTCATGTCAATTGGGCAGTTTATAAACAACCGCGCGGTAGTATAAAGGCAAGCCTGCAACATGGATATGTTCTTTTGTTATCTGAGGGTACGGAGGTGGGGTGAAATATGTTTTCTCAAACGTGGCAGGTGGGGTTGGATATCCAGGATCACAGCATCAGAGCGCTGGCTGCGCAGCATCGGCGTAACGGTTGGCAATTGCGCCACTGGTGGCAACAGGCATTGCCCTATTCGGCGCTGCGGGCCGGGCATTTAGAGAGTTCTGCAATGCTGGTGGCGCTACTCAAGCAGTGGCGTAGCCGGTTACCAAGACATATTTCCTTACGCATTGCTTTACCCGCACAGCGGGTATTACAGCAGACGTTACCCCTACCGGATCTGCGCTTGCAGGAGCCGGTTCGCCATGACTACATCACCACCCAGGGCCTGAAACAGTTCCCGTTAGACAGCCAGACGTTAGCAATGGATTACCGCCAGGCGCAGCCCAATACCCATCAGTTGCTGCTCACCGCGGCCCGCCAGCAGGAGCTGCAACAATGGCTGCATTGCCTGCAACTGGCGGACCTGCATCCCCAGGTGATCGATATCGCACCCAATGCGCTAAGCATGATGGCCGCATTTGCCGGCTTGGCTCCCGATGCCGGGCTGCTGCATCGCCTGGAGTCGGAATGGCTATGGGTAGCGCCGCGAGCGATGTCTTTTGCTTATGGCGTCTTGCCTGCGGGGGAAGCCGTCGGCGTCAAGCAGGCGTTGGCAGCCCTGCGTTCAGCTTGCCCAGCCATGGGGGCTAAAGAGGTGTATTACAGCAGCGTGCTGGACGAGGCCGCGCCAGAAGGCGCCATGCCCTGGTCGCCGTTCACGGCTTTCAGCCGCTTATACCCGCCGCTGCCCGCCCAGCCAATGGCGTTTGTTCTGGCTGGCGGGTTGGCCCTGCGCCGCGAGGATGCCTGATGTATCAGGTCAATCTGTTGCCTTGGCGCCTCAGACGGCAGCGGCAGCGCTACACCTTCTGGTTACGCTGCTTCGTTGCTCAATTGCTGCTGGTGCTGGCTACGCTCACGGCAGCCTACTTTTTGCTGTTCTACCAACAGGCCAGGCAACGGTCGATATTGCAGGGCGTAACGCAGCAACACACTGAGCTGGCTGGGCGTATTCAGCAGACGCAGCAAAAGATGGCCGAATTGGCCCGTTTGGCCGCAGAAAGCACCCGTTACCAGCATAATCGAGCGCGCAACCTGCGTTACCTGTCGCTATTGCAACAGCTCTCGGTAGCACTGCCGGACACTTTGTGGCTCACGGATTTTGAAGAGAACGCCAGGGGGATTTTGCTGCGGGGGCAAGGTGGGGCGTATGGGGAGATTGTCACCTTTGAACGGCGGTTGGCCGCGCTACCTTTGTTGCAGGGCTGTCGCCTGGTTGAAGTCACGCAGCGTAAGGAGGGAGGGCTGGCGTTCACTGTCACGGCACGCTGGGGGCAGGATGGATAAGCCCCTGCCAGACTGGTTGATCCCCTGGCTCGCCCGGCCTGGCTGGCAACTGCTGGCAGCTCAATGGCTGGTATTAGCCGGGGTTGGGCTGCTGGCCGGCAGTGGGGTGATCACGGGGGAATGGCAACGGTGGGAAAGGTTGGATGAGCAGCGTCAGCAGTTGGAACACCAGATTGCCGAGCGTGAGCAGCAACTGAGCCAGCTACCGCCGTTAGCAGAGCTTGAACAGCGGTTAGGGCAGCAGGTGTTGATCTTGCCTGATGAGCCGGAGGATTTGGGGACTCAGCTCTATCAGCTTGGGGGGCGGCTGCTACGTTTCCAGCAGCAGGAGAAACCAGCCCAGCAAAAGATAAGGTTACAGCTAGATTTCGATGGCTTGTTGCGCTTGCTGGAGGCGCTGCCATCCACCCGCAGGATTGGGCAAATGAAAATCGAGAGGCAGCCCGAAGGGTTAACCACTCAACTGATTCTGATTAGCTCAGAAGAGGCGGTGGATGAATAAGGCATGGTGGTTTTGGCTGTTATTCTCGGCCCCGCTTTGGGCTGAACAGTATCGCGATCCGTTCCAGCCACCGCTAACGGTGGCCTGTGCCGATCCTGCCGTTTCACCAGAGGGCTGGCGGCTGAAAGGGATTATTGGCACGCCGGATTTGCGCTATGGCTGGGTGGTCACCCCACAGGGGCAGTGGTTGGGGTTATTGCCCCGGCAGCGGGTGCTGGATGGGGATTGGCAAGTGATACAGATCCAGCCCCGGCAGCTTGAGCTCGTTGCGCAGGATAGGGCAGAAGCATGTCGGCCACGCACGGGCAGTGTGGTGCTCACGTTGGGGAAAAACCGTAAGGAAAAGTGATGAAAGGATATCAGTGGTTTTTTGTGGGGTGGCTGGCTCTCCCTCTAGCGGTGATGGCGGGTGTGCAGCAGGAAAAACCGGTGTCGCTGGCGTTCCATGATACCCCGGTCAGCCTGATTTTACAGGCGCTGGCGGAGTATCAAGACCTGAACCTGGTCGCAGCCGAGGGGGTCGACACCAATCTGACGCTGCGGTTGGACAATGTTCCCTGGCAGCAGGCGTTGGCAGTGGTGTTACGCATGGGCAAGCTGACGATGACGCTGGAGGGCAATGTGATGATGGTTTTCCCACTGCCGGATGAGCAGGAGCTACTTCGTCGGCAGCGGGCGTTGGCGCAGCAGGAGCCGCTGCACAACTTGACGATCACGCTGCAAAACGCGGAGGCCAGCGAGATAGCGCAGAGCCTGGATAGCCAACGTGGCAAATTATTGACCGAGCGTGGCAGCGTCGTGGTGGATAAACGTACCAACGCGTTGCTGCTGCGTGACACCGCTCAGGCGCTGGCACAGTTGAAAACTTGGGTGGCAGAGATGGATACCCCGCTGGAACAGGTGCAACTGGCTGCCCATATTGTCACCATCAGCAGCGAGAATTTGCGGGAGCTTGGCGTAAGGTGGGGGTTGGCGGCAGAAGAAAGGCCAGCCAAAAAGCTGCGGATAGACAATTTTAGCGTTGGCCTGCCGGTAGAGAACAGCGCCATAACGGCCGGTTTCCACCTGGCACGCATCAGCGGGCGCATCCTGGATCTGGAACTGTCGGCGCTGGAGCAGGAAAATCAGGTGGAGATTATCGCCAGCCCGCGCCTGCTCACCGCACATCTGCAAACCGCCAGCATTAAACAGGGCACGGAAATCCCCTACGAGGTGTCGAGCGGTTCCAGCGGTGCCACCTCGATCGAGTTCAAGGACGCAGTGCTGGGCATGGAAGTAACGCCAAAGATTTTGCCCAATGGCCGCATCACCCTGACGTTACAGATCAGCCAGAATATGCCCGGGCGTTCGATCAAACAGGGCGAAGGAGAGGCGCTGGCGATCGACAAGCAGGAGATTAAAACCCAAGTGACGGTGAAAGATGGTGAAACCATCGTCTTAGGGGGCATTTTTCAGCGTCAGCGCAACCAGGCGACCGATAAAGTCCCTGGCGTGGGCGATATCCCCTTGCTGGGATCGCTGTTCAAACACAGCAACCAACAGCATAAAAGGCGCGAGTTGGTGATTTTCATCACGCCTACACTGGTTAAGGTCTAAATTGTCTCGATCGTGATGTTGGGCACGGTGATGACGCCAAGGCCAAATGAGGCAAACCGACGAAAGTTGCCGTTAATCTGCCAAATCACGACATCCCGAGACTTTTTCAGATAAACTCCAGGCGGAGATCTCGCTGCAATGCTCGGTTCACGAGGTCTTAGTCCAAAATCCTAGCCGTTGAAAACGCTTAAAAGTTGGCAAGCAAATGCACTTTTTTTCGTGCCTTAGAGGCATCTGAGTTTGACGCTGCGGCCGATTTAGCTTACAAGGGTTACCGAATTGAGCACCGAGGTTTTTTTGTTAATGCTGTACCCGTCGTCTTCCAGGCTGAAACCTGGGATCCATAGGGTATAAGACGCCGTTAAAAACGTATGGTTTCCCTCCTGCGGCGTGGATAGTGATTTATTCGGTTGCCAAACTACCAAGAGTGTTGAGATAATTTTTCGTCTGATCTCGCACTATCGCTCATGAGGTTTCAGTTTAGGTCCCGCCGCTAATTTGATTGGCGGGGCGGGTTATCATTAACGAATTGTCTTAGTAATACCGAAAAACATGGCAGAGAAACGCAATATCTTTCTGGTTGGGCCTATGGGTGCCGGCAAAAGCACTATTGGCCGTCAGTTAGCTCAGCAACTCAATATGGAGTTTTTCGACTCCGATCAAGAAATTGAGCGACGTACCGGAGCTGACGTGGGCTGGGTATTCGACGTGGAAGGGGAAGAAGGTTTCCGCGATCGTGAAGAAAAAGTCATTAATGAACTGACGGAAAAGCAAGGGATTGTGCTGGCTACCGGCGGGGGCTCGGTTAAGTCGCGTGAAACGCGTAACCGCCTGTCGGCGCGTGGTGTCGTGGTCTATTTGGAAACCACTATCGAGAAGCAGTTGGCCCGTACTCAGCGCGACAAGAAGCGTCCGCTGTTGCAGGTAGACTCTCCTCCGCGTGAGGTGCTGGAAGCGCTGGCTAGAGAGCGTAATCCGTTGTACGAAGAAATTGCAGATGTCACTATCCGCACCGACGATCAAAGCGCTAAAGTGGTTGCCAACCAGATTATCAACATGCTGGAAAGTAACTGATAGCGGGTTCCGTGTTGGCCGCGGGCAAATGCGGAAATTCTGATTGTGTTCCCCGCGTTGGCGGGGATAAACCACACCGAGAACTGAGCGCGACATGGAGAGAATTACCGTAACGCTTGGGGAGCGTAGCTACCCGATTACCATAGCCGCCGGATTGTTTGACGATCCGGCTTCTTTTATGCCGCTAAAGGCGGGTGAACAGGTCATGCTGGTCACCAACCAGACTTTGGCACCGTTGTATCTGGAGCGAATCCGGTCGGTGCTGGAACAGGGCGGCGTAGTGGTGGATCAGGTGATTCTACCTGATGGCGAACAGTATAAATCTCTGGCCGTACTTGAGCAGGTGTTCTCGGCGCTGCTGGAAAAGCCCCACGGTCGCGATACCACGTTAGTTGCCCTCGGCGGCGGCGTGATTGGCGATCTGACCGGCTTTGCTAGCGCGTGCTATCAACGCGGTGTGCGTTTTATCCAGGTTCCTACCACGCTGCTCTCGCAGGTGGACTCCTCCGTTGGCGGCAAAACCGCCGTCAATCATCCGCTCGGTAAAAATATGATCGGCGCCTTCTACCAACCGGCTTCGGTGGTGGTAGATCTGGACTGCCTGCGTACTTTACCGGCGCGTGAACTCTCCTCTGGTCTGGCGGAAGTGATCAAATACGGGATTATTCTCGATGGTGATTTTTTCGTCTGGCTGGAAAATAATATTGATGCGCTGGTTGCGCTGGATATGGACGCGTTAGCGTACTGTATCCGCCGCTGTTGCGAATTGAAGGCCGAAGTGGTGGCTGCCGATGAACGTGAAAACGGTCTGCGGGCGCTGCTCAACCTGGGCCATACCTACGGCCATGCCATCGAAGCCGAAATGGGCTACGGTGTCTGGCTGCACGGTGAAGCCGTGGCGGCTGGCATGGTGATGGCTGCTGAAACAGCACGTCGTCTGGGCCAGTTCTCGGCTGACGATATCGAACGGATCAAGGCGCTGCTGCTGCGCGCCGGGTTGCCGGTTTGCGGGCCGCAGGAAATGACGCCTGAGGCCTATCTGCCACACATGCTGCGTGATAAAAAAGTGTTGGCGGGGGCGTTGCGTTTGGTATTGCCGAAGGGCATTGGTGAAGCAGAAGTTCGTGGCGGTGTTGCCCATGAGCTGGTGCTGGCATCTATCGCCGACTGTTTACCAACACAGCGCGCGTAAGTCGGTTACACTCAATAGCATTAACGTTTCGCCAGGTTGATATGCAGCCGTTTCTTTGCTGCTATCCGGGCTGAACCTTGCCCGCCGGGCAATTCCATGGATGGCGTAATTTGACGCAGGTCGACAGTGCTTGAGCTTGCGGGCTATAACAGTAGCTTGGCTGCTGTTAGACTCTATAAAAATTGTGCGCAGGGCGAGACAGATGTCGCTTTGCCATCATCGGGTTAATAGTCTCGAACCACCTGGGTGGCGAGATTTTGCCTCTAGTTGGAGGGTTTCAGATGGATGAATTTAAACCAGAAGACGATCTCAGGCCTGATACCAGCGATCGCCGTCCTTCGCGTTCACGTCGGCCAGCCGCAACTGGGCCGCGTTTTGCCGTTTCACGTCAGCATATGATGATTGGGATTGGCATTTTGGTGCTGCTGTTGCTGATCATCGGCATCGGTTCGGCGCTGAAGGCACCTACCAAGCACGAGGTTGCGCAACAAGGGGCAACCCGCGACATCAATCTGTCGGGCTCCTCCTCGCTGACCACCAGCAACAACGGCGTTGCGGGCGGCACTACGGATACCAACGATAACAACGGTGTCAGCACCTCTCAGCCTCAAACTGTTAGCGTCCCACCTATCTCCAGCACGCCGACCGAAGCACAACCTGTAGCGCCACAGGGCGGTGCTGGTGAGCGTGTCGATCTGCCTGGCAACATGGCCGATGCCTTGTCATCACAGCAAGGTCAGGTTGATGCAGCTGCCGCGCAAAATATTAATGCCCCAGCTTCCGCTTTGCCAACCGCTCCGGCGACCGTGATGAACGGTGCTACCGTGCGTCCGGCGGCGAATGGCAATGCAACCGCTGCGACGCAGCCGCATAAAACGTCTGCCACCAAGCCAGCAGCCACCAAGCCGACAGCATCGGTCAAACCTTCTGCGACCACCACCACGGTTTACACCCCACCGGCCAAAGGCAAGAGTGGTGTGGTGAGCGGCAGCGGAAGCTCACTGAAAACCGCACCGGGTAGCCATTACACGCTGCAGTTGAGCAGTGCCTCACGCTCCGATACGTTGAATGCCTTTGCCAAGCGACAGAATTTGCCACACTTTATGGTGTACGAGACCAAGCGTGATGGTAAGCCCTGGTATGTGTTAGTGAGCGGCAACTACGCTTCTTCGGCGGAGGCCAAGCGTGCCATCGCCACGCTGCCGGCGGAAGTTCAGGCGAAAAAACCATGGGTCCGTCCTGTACAGCAAGTACAGCAAGACCTGAAAAAATAATCATTAATTTTGTGCGCTGATGTGCTGTCTGAAGCAGAGTACATATCCGCCGCTCTGAATTGTAATAAGTAGCTAACTGACGGCATGAAGAAAAACCGCGCTTTTTTAAAATGGGCTGGTGGAAAATACCCGCTGATAGACGAGATCCGTCGTCATTTACCAGAGGGTAACTGCTTAATCGAGCCCTTCGTGGGCGCGGGTTCAGTCTTCCTGAACACAGAGTACGAGGCTTATATTCTCGCCGATATCAACAGCGACCTTATCAGCCTGTATAACATCGTTAAGCTGCGCACGAGTGATTTCGTGCGCGATGCCCGCTTGCTTTTCACCGACGAATTCAATAACTCAGAGCAGTTCTATCTGCTGCGCGAAGAGTTCAACACCACTGCCGATGAGTATCGGCGTGCGCTGCTGTTCCTGTATCTGAACCGCCACTGCTATAACGGCCTGTGCCGCTATAACCTGCGTGGTGAGTTCAATGTGCCGTTTGGGCGTTACAAGAAGCCCTACTTCCCGGAAGAAGAGCTGTATTGGTTTGCTGAAAAATCACGCAATGCCACTTTTGTCTGCGAGCACTATCACGATACCATGGTGAAGGCGACCCAAGGTGCGGTGGTCTATTGCGATCCGCCATATGCTCCTCTATCGGCAACGGCGAATTTTACCGCTTATCACACCAACAGCTTTAGCCTGGCCGATCAGCAAGGGCTGGCGCGCATAGCGCATCAGCTGTCGGTGGAAAGCCAGGTGCCGGTGTTGATTTCCAACCATGACACCGAGCTGACGCGTGACTGGTATCAGCATGCTTCGCTGCATGTGGTGAAGGCTCGTCGCACCATCAGCCGCAATATTTTAGGCCGCAGTAAAGTGAACGAACTTCTGGCGCTGTATAAAAAAGCTGAATAACTCGACCCCTACGTTTGGAGAAGCGGATGAAAAAGTTTTTGATTGCCCCGTCCATTCTGTCTGCAGATTTTGCCCGCCTGGGTGAAGATACTGCCAAAGTGTTGGCCGCTGGTGCCGACGTGGTGCATTTTGACGTGATGGATAACCACTACGTGCCTAACCTGACGATCGGGCCAATGGTGTGCGAAGCCTTGCGCAATTACGGCATTACCGCACCGATTGACGTCCATCTGATGGTAAAACCGGTCGATCGCATCGTGCCGGACTTTGCCAAGGCTGGGGCAACCTACATCTCTTTCCATCCCGAAGCTTCCGAACACGTCGACCGTACCATCCAACTGATCAAAGAGAACGGCTGCAAGGCGGGTCTGGTGTTTAACCCAGCGACCCCGTTGAGCTATCTCGATTACGTGATGGACAAGATCGACGTGATCCTGCTGATGTCGGTCAACCCTGGTTTTGGTGGTCAATCCTTTATCCATGGCACGTTAGACAAGCTGCGTCAGGTTCGCAAACTGATCGATGAAAGCGGCCGCGACATTCGCCTGGAAGTGGACGGCGGCGTGAAGGTAGACAACATTGCCGAGATCGCTGCAGCGGGCGCGGACATGTTCGTGGCAGGCTCGGCCATCTTTGGCAAGCCGGATTACCGCGCGGTGATCGATCAGATGCGCAGCGAGCTGGCAAAGGTGAGTCATGGCTGATTTTAGCGCTATCCGTGGTCTGGCCTTCGATCTCGACGGCACGCTGGTAGACAGTGCACCGGGATTGGCGGCGGCCATCGATATGGCGTTGGCGGAAATGGGTCTGCCGCAGGCCGGTGAGGCCCGTGTTGGCACCTGGATTGGTAACGGTGCCGATGTGCTGGTCCAGCGTGCGCTGCGCTGGGCAGAGGTGGAAGCCACGCCAGAGCTGTGCCTGCAAATGCGTCAACGTTTCGACCATTTCTATGGGCAAACCGTAGAAAGCGGCAGCCGCCTGTTTCCACAGGTAACAGAGACGCTGGCCCAGTTGGCCAAGCTTGGCTACCCGCTAGCGCTGGTCACCAACAAGCCGACACCCTTTGTGGCCCCTTTGCTGACGGCGCTCGGCATTATCGACTTTTTCTCGCTGATCATCGGCGGTGACGACGTGGTGGAGAAAAAGCCACATCCTGCTCCGCTGTATCTGGTGTTCGGCAAGCTTGGCCTGCGGGCCGGTGAAGTGCTGTTCGTCGGTGATTCACGCAATGATATTCAGGCGGCGCAGGCGGCAGGTTGCCCGAGCGTCGGTCTGACTTACGGATATAACTACGGTGAAGCGATCGCCCTGAGCCACCCCGACCGCGTGTTGGAGCGCTTCGCCGATTTGTTGCCCGCACTTGGGCTGTCATCTTTAGAAGATCGGGAAATTTAACTATGAGTAAGCCCATCGTTTTCAGCGGCGCGCAGCCTTCCGGTGAACTGACTATCGGCAACTACATGGGGGCGCTGCGCCAGTGGGTGCAGCTGCAGGACGAGTTTGATTGCATCTACTGCATAGTCGATCTGCATGCCATCACCGTGCGTCAGGATGCACAACAGCTGCGAAAAGCCACCCTGGATACGCTGGCGCTGTACCTGGCCTGTGGCATCGATCCAGAGAAAAGTACCATCTTCGTGCAGTCTCATGTGCCAGAACATACGCAACTGAGCTGGGTGCTGAACTGCTACACCTATTTCGGTGAACTGAGCCGCATGACCCAGTTCAAAGACAAGTCGTCGCGCTATGCGGAAAACATCAACGCCGGTCTGTTCAGCTATCCGGTACTGATGGCGGCAGACATTCTGCTGTACCAGACCAATCAGGTGCCGGTCGGTGAAGACCAGAAGCAGCATCTGGAACTGAGCCGTGACGTTGGCCAGCGCTTTAACGCGCTGTACGGCGACGTGTTCAAAGTGCCGGAGCCGTTTATTCCGAAATCTGGTGCGCGCGTGATGTCGCTGCAAGAGCCGACCAAGAAAATGTCCAAGTCGGACGATAACCGTAACAACGTGATCGGCCTGCTGGAAGATCCGAAGGCGGTGACCAAGAAGATCAAACGCGCAATGACCGATTCCCAGGATCCGCCGGTCATTCGTTACGACGTTGCCAATAAAGCGGGGGTGTCCAACCTGTTGGATATCCTTTCCGGTGTGACCGGCAAGAGCATTGCCCAGTTGGAAGCCGAGTTTGAGGGCCAGATGTATGGTCACCTGAAGGGCGCTGTAGCAGAGGCCGTGTCTGGTATGTTGGTCGAGCTGCAAGAGCGTTATCACCGTTTCCGCAACGATGAGGCTCTGTTACAGCAGGTGATGCGTGATGGCGCGGCGAAAGCCCGTGCTCGTGCGCAGGAAACCTTGGCGAAGGTATATGAAGCCGTAGGTTTTGTACCGCATCCTTAATGGATGCAGACATCATCTCAGTCAGTTCGTCAGATAGGGGCGCAGTATGCGCGCCCCCAGGATCGAAACTACAAGCTTAGCAACATTGCTAACAATCTGAAGCGGCCAAAGGGTCGCTTTTTTTATGCTATTTTGCTCAGGTCTGCCGGTGTTTCCCGGCAGGCAAACCAGTCCAGCTTGCTGCGCAGGCTGACGACGCTGCCAACGATAATCAGGCTTGGGCTGGCTGCCTGTTTGGCTAGCTCACCCAGCTGTGCCAGTTCGCCTTCGATCACTTTCTGGCGAGTTGAGGTACCGTTTTCGACCAGCGCCACGGGCATTGAGGCCGCCATACCGTGAGCGATCAACTGCTGCTGGATTTCTGCCGCCTGGGTTAATCCCATATAGAACACCAGCGTCTGCTGCTTGGCGGCAAGCTGTGCCCAGTCCAATCCGCCGTCGGCCTTGGCGTGGCCCGTCACCAAACGCACGCTTTGCGCGTGATCGCGGTGGGTGAGGGGAATGCCGCTGTAAGCCGAACAACCCGAAGCCGCCGTGATCCCCGGCACTACCGAGAAGGGAATATCCGCTTCGGCCAGCGTTTCCAGTTCTTCGCCACCACGGCCAAAGATGAAGGGATCGCCCCCTTTCAATCGGACAACGCGCAGGCCTCGCCTGGCCTGTTCCACCAGGATCTGATTGATGTGTTCCTGTGGTACGCAGTGGTATCCAGCACGCTTGCCCACAAAGATACGCTCGGCATCGCGGCGCACCAGGGCCATAATTTCTTCAGAGACCAGGCGGTCGTAAACGACCACGTCAGCCTGTTGGATTTGTTGCAGACCTTTCAGCGTCAACAGGCCAGCATCACCGGGACCTGCACCTACCAGCACTACTTCGCCCCGTTCTTCAGGCCGGTCGGCGAACAGCTTTTCAACCTGCTGGTTGGCCTGCGAGGTATCGCCGTTGGCCAAGGACTGCGCCAGTCTGTCGTGTACGAACAACCTTTCCCAGAAGCGGCGACGAGCGCCAATGCTACCAAACTCCTGCTTCACCCGCTGGCGCAATGAACCCGCCAACTGAGCCAGTTGACCCAGGTGCTGTGGCAGAATGGCTTCCAGCTTTTCCCGTAGCAGACGTGCCAGCACCGGGGCTTTGCCCCCGGAAGAAACGGCCACCATAATCGGCGAACGATCGATAATCGAAGGCATGATAAAGCTGGCGCGTTTGGGGTCGTCTACCACGTTGCAGAACACCTGCCGTTGGTTGGCGCACTGATAGACCAGGGCGTTGACTTCCACCCGATCGGTGGCGGCAATCACTAACCATTTCTCTGCCAGCAAGTCGGCAGAAAACTCACTTTCTACCAGCGTCACCTGGCCTTGTTCGGCCCAGATCAGGAATTGCTCACTGAATTCGAGCGAGTTGACGGTTAACTGCGCACCGGCCTCCAGCAGCAGGCGAGCCTTACGTTCAGCGACTTCCCCGCCGCCGACCAGCAGGCAGGCTTTGTGTTGCAGTTGGCAGAAAATGGGTAAGTAATCCATCGGCAATCCTCGGGGAAGTGGTAAACGGGGGCGATCGCTCACCCCCAAAATCATTATGCGTTTTGGCGAGCAGCAGCAATCTCAGCCTGTGGACGCTGGGCACGTGGCGTGGCATACCAGTAACCGAGGCCCATAAACACGGCACCGGAGACCATATTGCCCAAAGTCACCCACAGCAGGTTATGACCGATACCGCTCAGGGTATAGGCTTCGCTGTGGTGGCCGAACCAGGACAGGGCAAACAGCGTCATGTTAGCTACCGAGTGCTCGTAACCGGAAGCGATAAATGCCAGCAAACACCACCAGATGGCGATGAATTTGGCCGCGCCTTCAACGCGCAGTGCCATCCAGATCGCCAGGCAAACCAGCCAGTTACACAGCACGCCTTTGAAGAACAGTACTTCTGCCGGGGCGGTGGTTTTGGCCAGCGCCACGGTATGCACCAGGCTGGTATCCATCGGCAGCAGGCTACCGCCGCCGTAGTAATACATCAGCGCGACCAGCACCGAACCGAGCAGGTTACCCAGCCAGGTTTGTGGCAGTACGGCCCACATCTGGCTGTGCTTGATGGTACCGGCTTTGACGCCCAGCATCAGAAACATGGTATGGCCGGTGAACAGCTCTGAACCGGCGATGATCACCAGCGTCAGTGCGATACCGAAGGTGGCACCCATGACCAACGGACGGATGGACGGATCCATCAGGTTGCCGAGGGTAAAGATCAGGATGATGCCAAGGCCGACGTAGGCCCCGGCCATAGCGGAACTGATCCAGAAGCCGAGCGGACTCTCTTTGGCCAGTTTGACGATGCGTGCCGCGTTGGCAGCACATTTGTTGATGGTGTCGGTGAACATAAATTTCCCTGGGAAGTAATAAAAATTGGTGCCGTGCCCCTTGGTTAACCTTAACCAAGGGGCATCGTGTTTTATTGCATTGCCACCTGAACCAGGCCGTCGACTACCCGGCTGGTGAAGCTGGCCACGGAGTGGCTCTCATCTTCCAGACAGAAACCGTCGTGCAGGCGGAAATGCTGTTTTTTCAGTGGGCTGGCGACCCACAATTCACCCTGATGCTCGGCAATCAGGCCACGAGAAAGCACGCTGGCCTGGGCAAACGGGTCGATATTGCTGATGGCAAACAGCCGTTCGTCGGCATAAGGGCGGAATATCGCCACCTGCTGGGTGCCGATCAGCGCACACACGCCGGTCGCGGGCAGAATATCGGCGATGGGGCAAACGGTGATCCACTGGCTCATGCGTTGTTCTCCTCGGTTGCAAGCCAAGTAACGGGAATGCGTTCATCCGGACGTGCTGGGCGATGTTGCTCGCGCTCGGCCACGACCTGAACGTTAGGATCGCGCTGGCTGTTGTTAATAAAGTGGGCGAAACGCACCTGCGATGCAGGATTTTCGACAGTGGCTTTCCATTCGCAGATCACCGCTTCGCGCAGGCGGGCAATTTCGGTTTCCAGCTGTGCGTTGATGCCCAGCTTGTCGTCGATAATCACCTTGCGCAGATAATCGATGCCGCCTTCCAGGCTTTCCAGCCAGACCGAAGTACGCTGCAACTTATCGCCGGTGCGGATGTAGAACATCATGAAACGGTCGAGGTAACGCATTAGCGTTTCGTTGTCGAGATCGGCGGCCAGCAAATCGGCATGGCGCGGTTTCATCCCGCCGTTGCCGCAAACATACAGGTTCCAGCCGTTCTCGGTGGCAATAATGCCGACGTCTTTACCCTGCGCCTCGGCACACTCACGGGTGCAGCCGGAAACGCCAAACTTCATCTTGTGCGGGGTACGGATGCCTTTGTAACGGTGTTCAAGCTGTACGCCGAAGCCAACGCTGTCACCCACGCCATAGCGGCACCAGGTGCTGCCGACGCAGGTTTTCGCCATCCGCAGCGCCTTGGCGTAGGCGTGGCCGGTTTCGAAGCCGGCGGCGATCAGCTTGCTCCAGATGGCGGGCAGATCGTCTTTCTGCGCACCGAACATGCCGATACGCATCGAGCCGGTCATCTTGGTGTACAGGTTGTATTCTTTGGCAATCTGGCCGACGGCGATCAGACCTTCCGGCGTGATTTCACCACCGGCAGAGCGTGGGATCACCGAATAAGTGCCGTCTTTCTGGATGTTGCCCAGGAAGTTGTCGTTGGTATCTTGCAGCGGCGTGTGCTGCGGCTTGAGCACATACTCGTTCCAGCAGGAGGCCAGCAGTGAACCGACGGTCGGTTTACACACTTCACAGCCGTAGCCTTTGCCGTATTTCGCCAACAGCTCGTCGAAGGTTTTAATGCCTTCAACCCGGATCAGGTGATACAGCTCCTGGCGGGAATAGGCAAAGTGTTCGCATAGGTGATGGTTAACCTCAATGCCTTGTTTGCTCAATTCGGCATTCAGCACCTGGGTGATCAGTGGAATACAGCCGCCGCAGCCGGTACCGGCCTTGGTCTCGGACTTGATCGCCGCCACGGTATGACAGCCCATATTCACTGCCTTGATGATATCGCCTTTGCTGACGTCGAAGCAGGAACAGATCTGTGCGGTTTCTGGCAGTGAATCTACGCCGATGGCAGGCTTGCTGCCGGCATGGGCTGGCAGGATCAGGCTGTCTGGGTTTTCCGGCAGTTCGATGTTGTTGAGGGCCAGCTGCAGCAGGTTGCCGTAGTCGCTGGTATCGCCAACCAGCACCGCGCCGAGTAACGTTTTGTTGTCTGCGCTGACGACCAGGCGCTTATACACCTCTTTGCTTTCATCCAGATAGACGTAGCTGCGGGCACCTTCGGTGCGCGCGTGCGCATCACCAATGCCCCCAACATCGACCCCCAGCAGCTTCAGTTTGGCGCTCATATCGGCACCCTGGAAGCTGTTTTCACGGCTCAGCAGATGGTCGGCGGTGACCTGAGCCATTTTGTAGCCCGGCGCTACCAAGCCAAAGGTGCGCTGCTGCCAGGAGGCGCATTCGCCGATGGCGTAAACGTCCGGATCGGAGGTCTGGCAGTTATCGTTAATCGCAATGCCACCGCGTGGGGCGGTAGCCAGCCCGCATTGGTGAGCCAGTTTGTCCTGCGGGCGGATGCCGGTGGAGAAGACGATAAAGTCGACTTCCAGCTCGCTGCCGTCGGCAAAGTGCATGGTTTTGCGTGCGCTTTTGCCGCCGTTGATGATTTCGGTGGTGTTCTTGCCGGTGTGGACTTTGACACCCATGCGCTCAATCTTGCGGCGCAGTTGGTCGCCACCCATCGGATCGAGCTGTTCTGCCATCAACATCGGCGCGAACTCGATCACGTGGGTTTCCACGCCCAGGCTTTTCAGTGCGCCAGCCGCTTCCAGGCCGAGCAGGCCACCACCCACCACTGCACCACGTTTACTACGGCGGGCGCAGGATTCGATAGCGTTAAGATCTTCAATGGTGCGGTAAACGAAGCAGTCCTGAGTCTCTGAACCTTTGATCGGCGGGATCCACGGGTAGGAGCCGGTCGCCATGATCAGCTTGTCGTAATACACCGTGCGGCCGGTATTGGAGTGGATCACTTTCTCTGCGCGGTTAATGGTGATCGCGCGCTCGCCCACCAGCACTTTGACGCCCTGTTTTTCGTAGAAGCCTTCGCGGACCAGCGAAAGCTCTTCTGCAGTGTGGTGGGAGAAATAGGAGGAGAGATGCACGCGGTCGTAGGCGATGCGTGGCTCTTCACAAAAGATGGTGATGTCGAACTGGTCTTTGTCTGCCTTTTCCAGCAGATCTTCGATAAAGCGGTGGCCGACCATGCCGTTGCCGATAACCGCGAGTTGGACTCTGCTCATTATTGCCTCAAAATTCTGATTTCCTGGATGTACCTTATTCCTCCCAGAAGGCAATTTATTGATACAGGTCAAGCTAGCCCCTATATACCTCTAAGGTGGTATATCTATGATTTATATCGATATTTGATAAGTTGCGGTTTTTACTCAACTTTAGCTGAATCGAGCCAGTTAATGGAAAAAGTACTCCTTGGGGAGTAGCGAAAGGGGAGAGGCGCCAAGCGGCGATTTTGTCAGCTCGTCATTGCCCAGTATGATGAAAGAAATGGTGAGCCGAGCAGAGGTAAAAAATGGCGAACAATCCGGTCAAGTTTATCGATAACCTGCGCCTGAGCGGGCATGAAGGGCTATGGCAGTTGGCCATTGAGCAAGGGCGGATCGTGCATATCATTCCACAGCCTGAGGGGCTGGAGTGGCGCAGCGACGTGTTGGATGCCGAAGGCGGGCTGGCGCTGCCGCCGTTTATCGAGCCGCATATCCACCTGGATACCACGCAAACTGCCGGGCAGCCTGCATGGAACCAGTCCGGCACGCTGTTTGAAGGCATTGAACGCTGGGCAGAGCGCAAAGCACTGCTCACCCATGAAGACGTGAAGCAACGCGCGTGGCAGACGTTGAAGTGGCAAATCGCCAACGGCGTGCAGCATGTGCGCACCCATGTCGACGTCTCTGATCCTACACTGACCGCGCTGCGCGCCATGCTGGAGGTCAAGCAGGAAGTCGCTCCTTGGATCACATTGCAAATTGTGGCCTTCCCTCAGGAAGGGATCATGTCGTATCCCAATGGGGAAGCCTTGCTGGAGGAGGCGTTACGGCTCGGGGCGGATGTGGTCGGGGCTATCCCGCATTTTGAATTCACCCGCGAATACGGCGTGGAATCGCTGCACAAGGCTTTTGCCCTGGCGCAAAAATATGATCGGCTGGTGGACGTGCACTGCGACGAGATTGACGACGAGCAGTCCCGCTTTGTGGAGACCGTGGCCGCGCTGGCGTTGAAGCTGGAGATGGGCGCCAAGGTTACCGCCAGCCACACCACCGCGATGCATTCCTACAATGGAGCCTATACCTCAAGGTTGTTCCGGCTGCTGAAAATGTCCGGTATCAACTTCGTGGCCAACCCGTTGGTGAATATTCACCTGCAAGGACGTTTCGATACTTATCCTAAACGGCGTGGCATCACCCGGGTGAAAGAGATGCTGGAAGCAGGCATCAACGTCTGCTTTGGTCATGACGACGTGTTTGACCCCTGGTATCCGCTGGGCACCGCCAATATGTTGCAGGTGCTGCATATGGGGCTCCACGTCTGCCAACTGATGGGCTATGGCCAGATCGATGACGGTTTGAATCTGATCACCACCCACAGCGCACGAACCCTGAATCTGACGGATTACGGTTTGCGTGCAGGCAATAGTGCCGATTTGGTGATCTTGCCTGCAGACAGCGGTTTTGACGCAGTACGCCGCCAGACGCCGGTACGCTATTCGATCCGTGCTGGTGCGGTCATCGCGGCCACCCAGCCTGCGCAAACCACGCTGTATCTGGAGCAGGAAGAGCAGGTCGACTTCAGGCGTTAGACATAAAAAAAGGGTTCTGCGTTGGCAGAACCCTCGGATTGATGACAAACCTTAATCGACCAATAAATGGGCGCAGCATGCGGCGCCCCTACGGCAGTATATGTTCGCCCCTGGTATAATTAATGCGTGGTATGCCCATGGTTGCGGTGCTTGGTGACAAAACCGAGCAGCAGACACATCACAAACACCGCCAGATACAGGCCGTTGGCCGTAGTCAGCGCGGCATGGACTCCGCTGCTGGCAACGATCGGGCCGGTGACCACGAAGGTCAGCATGGTGCCGATGGTGCCGCAGGTCAGGATAAAGTTGACCAGCTTCGGTGAGGAAACCTTGGTTTGCTGCGAGCCGAGCGTGATCAGCGTGGTGTAGATCGCGCTGGAGACGAAGCCCAGAGCCATGATGTAGTAGCTCAGGTACTCAGGATTATCGGTGCTGATAAACAGGTACATGGCACCCGTTGCCAGCGCGGCCAGCACGGTGACGATGCGTTGCAGATCAAAGAAACGCAGCACGAAGCTGAACACCCACATACCGATCATGTAAGAAGTCCAGAAATTGCTGACCACCTTGCCCGCCTGGTCGATATTCATGCCGAAGGTTTTGGTGGCGTATTCCGGCACCCATTGGATAAAGCCCAACTGGCCAAGGATGTAGCACAGCGCAGCGATAGCCAGGAACAGCACGCCGACGCCCCATTTCTCTTTCACCACCGGCTCGCTGCTTTTCTCCCCTTTGTCACCCAGAACCGGGAACTCGGAACACAGCGTCAGCACGAAGATGGCCAGGTACAGCACCCCAATGCAGGCGTAAACCCAGTACCAGCCAATGTTACGCGCCAGCAGCATTGCGGCGATGATTGGGAAGATCATCCCGGCCATGCTGAAGAAGGAGTCGGTAAACAGCAGGCGTGAGCCACGTTGGCGGCCCGCATACATATGGGTGATCAGGAAGGTGCCGATCGACATGGTGATACCGCTGACCACGCCGAGCACAAACATGCACAGCGAGAACAGGGTCAGGCTTTTGCCCACCATCAGCCCGGCGATGGCCAGCAGCATCAGGATAAAGCCAAAGATCAGCTGACGTTTCAGCGGAATAATTTCCATCAACCAGGCATTAAGGAAGATTGAAATCAAAATACCCGCGTTAAGGAAGGTAAAGGTATTGCTCATGCTGGAAACTGGCAGATTGAAATACTCTGCGATGTTTCCCATCACCATCCCTGTGACGATCACTAATGCACCGGTCAGCGCATAAGAGAAGAAGCTGATCCAGGTTAGCCGGATGCGGTTGCTGTCATTCATGTATATAGGCCTGATTATCTTTGTTGTGGTTTATACCCGAGGGCTGTCAGGCTGTAACCTGAAATCCCTAGGGTTTAAAGCTGGCATAAGGCCGCAGGTTTTTCCTGGTAAAAACTGGAAAAGATCCCGATCAGGCCACCAGGAGGCGGATCCTAGCATAGACAACGGGAGTTTATGTGACGAGCATCGATTTTTTGATGCAAGGGATGAAAGGTTTTTAGATTTTTATGTGATCAACTACCGGGTGTGGCGATCGAATCGCGCTGGATGATGGTCGGCTCAAAGCTCACCGGTGCGGTCAGTGGATCTATCAGCAGACGAGCGGCATATTGCGCCATCTCGGTAATGGGGAAATGCACGCTGGTGAGCGCCGGGCGGACAAAAGGCGCCCGCTCGCCGCTGTCATAGCAGATCAATGAGATATCCTGCGGTACGCGCAGATGTCGTTCATTAATCGCCAGCAGGGCACCCATCGCCATTTCTTCGTTGCAGCAGTAGATCGCCGTAGGCAGCGTTTTGCTGCGCAGCAGCTGGTCAGCGCACTGGTAGCCGCTTTCCAGGTCATACACCCCTTCCGGGCAGCCTAGCGGTTGCAGATTGGCGGCCTGCATCGCATTGAGGAACCCTTGCAATCGCTGTTGGCTGGAGGCTCGCTGGGCTGGGCCGCTGATACAGGCAATGCGCCGATGGCCCGCGTCGATCAACTGCTGGGTAGCAAGCTGGCTGGCGTAAACGTGATCGAAGGTGACACAGCGATCTTCCAGGCCAGGGACCAGGCGATCCAGTAGCACAAAGGAGCGCTGTTCGGCAGCCAACTGGCGTAACCGATCATCGCTGAGGCAGCGCACGTGCAGGATCACGCCGTCGCAACGCAGGCTGAACAGGCGTTGGATCGCCAGCAGTTCATTTTCCGCACTGTTACGGCCTTGGGTCACCAGCAGCTGTTTACCGTTGGACTCGGCTTCGGTTTGGACGAAATCCATCAGGGCGCCAAAGAAGCCCCCTCGGTATGAGGTGGTGACCAGGCCCAAGGTGTTACTTTGGCTGGACGCCAACGCCCTGGCTGCCGGGTTGGGGGTATAGCCCAGTTCGGCCACCGCCCGTTTGACCTTCTCGCGGGTGAGCGCTTTGACCTTGTTATCGCCGTTGACCACTCGTGACACAGTCGCGCGGGATACGCCCGCTATCGCTGCGACATCTTCCAGTGTCACCATGTTACTGCTCCTGATTAGGGGCTTATCCCCCCATTTGATCAGATTACAGGAGATAAGTGGGTCCGGCGAGCCGAACCCAATGTTGATGGTTATGCGTTAAACTGCGGCAAATAGGCTTTATTCACCTCCAGCACTTCTTCCAGCAGCGGCTGGGCAATTTGGGCGTTGGCGACCAGAGGATTGGTGACCAGTGCCAGCAGCCCACTGCGGCGATCGCCATGCACGGCGGCTTCGATCGTCAGGCGTTCATAGGCTTTAACCTGCTGGGTCAGCGCATGCATCGAATCCGGCAGTTGGCCAAACGTCAGTGGATGGGCGCCCTGAGCATCGACGATACAGTTGGTTTCTATCACAGCATCGTCTGGCAAACCGCGAATAGCGCCACGGTTTGCGGTATTGACCACTAATTGCGTGCCGAGATTGTTGTGAATGGCCCTGATCAGCTCCAGCGCCACTTCGGAATAGAACGAACCGCCACGGAAACTGAGCTGCTCAGGTTTGCTGTCGAGATGTGGGTCTGCATACAGCTCGAACAACTCCTTCTCTACTTTCATCACCTGTTCGGCACGGGTACCGCGTTCGGCTGCGGCGGCAATCTCTTCCGCCAGCATCTCTTTGGTCTGATAGAAGTAGCGGTGGTAAGGGCAGGGGATCGCCCCAACGGCGCGCAGGAATTCCGGCGGCCAAGGTTCTTCCTTGATGTTGTTCATGGTCAGCGCGGCACCGTCACACAGCATGTCGATCACTTTGCCGGTCACGTCCTTGCCGTTTTGCAGCACCTGGTGGACCCACACCATGTGGTTCAACCCGGCAAATTGCAGCTGTACCTCGGCGTAAGGGGCCTTCAGCATATTGGCGATCATGTGATGCATGCTGATCGGCACGTTACACAGGCCGATAATTTTCGCCTTGGTATAACGCGAAACGGCTTCGGTCACGATACCGGCCGGGTTGGTAAAGTTGATGATCCAGGCATCGGGTGCCAGCTGTTCAACCTTGCGGGCGATATTCAGCATCACCGGGATGGTGCGCAACGCCTTGGCAAAACCGCCAACGCCGGTAGTTTCCTGGCCGATCAGTTGGTATTTCAGGCCTAGGCGTTCGTCGGCTGCTCTGGCAGGCAACTGACCCACGCGGAACTGGGTGAGGACGAAACTGGCACCGCGAATGGCCTCGTCCAGGTTGAAATGCACGCTGACCTTTACCTGCTCCAGGCCGTTACGGGCCAGCATACGCTGGGTTAATGCGGCAATGATCTCGACCTTCTCCCGGCCAGGCTCAACGTCCACCAGCGCCAGCTCGGTCACCGGCAACTCTTCAATTCGCAGGATCAGGCCTTCCACCAACTCCGGCGTGTAGCTGCTACCACCGCCAATAATGGCAACTTTTAATGCGCTCATGAGCGGGCCTCCAATTGTACCTGACGGCGATAAAGTTCGATCATGTCATCGGCCAGATCCTGAATGACCATGGCGTTCATCAAGTGATCCTGCGCGTGTACGGTGATCAGGGTGATGGCCAGTTTGCCGCAGCCTTCGTCCATGCCGATCAGCTGGGTCTGAATGCGATGCGCCTGCTTCACCGCCTGCTTGGATTCGGCCATATGCTCGGCGGAACCGGTGAAATCACCGGCACGGGCCTGTTGCAAAGCCATCAGCGCGCTGCTGCGGGCGCTACCGGCAAATACCAGCAGCTCCATAATGGTGCTTTCAAAATCCTGGCTGACTTCAGCCATCAGTTCAGTCACGTTATCTCTCCTGTTACTGTGCGGCGGCGGCGTTGCTGGCTTCGCGTTCAGCCTCGGCTTGCTCGTGTTCCTGCGCCAATAGTTGTTTTTCATACACTTTGAAGAACGGCAGCCAGATCGCCAGGTCTATCACCATCAGCACCAGCACCAATACGGCGGCACGGATATCCCAGGAGGCGGAGATCATCGCTCCCAGCGGTGCCGGAGCGGTCCAGGGGGCCATCGCCACCATTTTCTCCACCATGTCCCAGTGCAGGGCGAAATAAGCCAGAGTGGCGTTAACCATCGGCACCACAATCAACGGGATAAACAGCGTTGGGTTCATCACCACCGGTGAACCAAACAGCAGCGGTTCGTTGATATTGAAGGCCGCCGGGACCACGCTAAGCTTGCCGATGGTGCGCAGATGAATGGAGCGGCTGCGTAGATAAAGGAAGGCCAACACCAGCGTGGAGCCAGAGCCGCCGATACAGACATAGAAAGACCAGAATGGCGCGGTCAGCGTTTGGGTCATGGCTGCATCGTTGGCGACCAGCGCGGCGTTAGTGGCCAGGTTAGCCATAAAGATTGGGTTCAGCAGGCCGGTCACGATGTTGTCGCCGTGAATACCGGCAAACCACAGCAGGTTGGCAATCAGCACCGCCAAAAGGATGGCTGGTAGCGTATCGCCAACGGAAATCAGCGGCTGGAACACCTGCATAATCGCGGCGGGCAGCAGCAGTTGGAATTCGCTCTGCATCAGGAGGCTGACGGGGTAGACCGTCAACAGAATGCCCACCACCGGGTACAGCAGTTCAAACGAACGGGCAATGGCAGGAGGAACCTGTTCCGGCATGCGAATGGTGATGTTGTACTTTTTCAGCAGGCGGATCAGTTCGACCGACCAAATGGCGCAGATCAGGGCAGTGAATACCCCCTGGCCACCTAGAAAATCGAGGGACATCTTGTTGTCGACCTGTGGCGCAGAAGCCAGCAGGAATGCCATCAGCGACAGCAGCGCCGCGGTCAGGGCGTCCATTTTGTAGTGTTTTGCCAGACTGTAGGCGGTACCAATAGAGACAAATACGCTCATCAACCCCATGGTCATAAAGAACGGCATGGTGATGGTGTCCCAGTGCTTCTTGGCGAACCCTAACCAGGCTTGCCCAAAGCTGGAGGTAGTGGTCGCGTCAAACGGCGGGTTGGCGACGATCAGCATGATACTGCCGACGATCAAAAACGGCATGGCGCTGATAAAACCGTCACGAATGGCAATAATATGGCGCTGGCTACCGATCCGGCCAGCCAGTGGCGCGATATGGCTTTCGACCACGCGCATCAGGGAAGCGTATAGGCTCATGGGGTTCTCCGCGGCGTCAGGCGATCAGGCTGAGGGCTTGGTCTAATACCTTGTCACCGCGCAGGGTGCCGTAATCCATCATGTCGATGACGGCGACCTGCAGGCCATGCGGCCCGGCAAGCTGGCTGAAGCGGGCCAGTTCGTACTTCACCTGTGGCCCCAACAGCACCACGCTGGCGGTTGGCAGCTCGGCTTCAAAATCCGCAGCCGGTACCGCCACAATCTCCACGGCCAGTTCGCGCTTTTGCGCTTCGGTTTGCATGCGTTTGACCAGCATGCTGGTAGACATCCCCGCGGCACAGCACAGCACTATCTTCTTCATCATTGCTCTCCAGTATTATTATGGTTATCAGCGCAAATGAGAGCGCTCTCATTTGTTTAGCCTAGCTGGATTGCAGATCCAAACCGGGATTTGTGTCGCAAAAACCGCTGAAGGGCGAAAATCGGCAAATAATGCGTGATCGGCTTGGCAAAAATCAGTACGGGGATCATACTGTCGGCAGGAAAAAACCGGGCGCACTCAGAAACGTCCGGCAATTGAGTAAATATAGGTAAATGGCTGGCGCTGCCGGGCGCAGCTCTTTAGAATCAAAGCGCTTTCCGTTGTTTGTATCTCAAAGAAAGGACCCGTTCATGTTCAAACGTACTTTAGTGACCTTCGTTGCGCTGTGTTCCCTGACAGCCATGGCACCCGCCGCATTAGCCGCCGGTGAAACCCACGTCATGCTGACCACCTCGGCAGGGAATATCGAATTGGCGCTCGACAGTCAGAAGGCACCGGTCTCAACCAAGAACTTCATTGACTACGTGAACAGCGGTTACTACAACAACACCGTTTTCCACCGCGTGATCCCTGGTTTCATGGTTCAGGGCGGCGGTTTTACTGCGGATATGCAGCAGAAAACCACCAATGCACCGATCAAGAACGAAGCCGACAACGGCCTGCGTAACCTGCGTGGCACCATTTCCATGGCGCGTACCGCCGATAAAGACAGTGCCACCAGCCAGTTCTTCCTGAACGTGGCAGACAATGCGTTCCTCGATCATGGCCAGCGTGATTTTGGCTACGCGGTGTTTGGCAAGATCGTTAAAGGGATGGACGTGGTAGATAAAATCTCCCAGGTACCCACCGGCAACGTCGGTCCTTACCAGAATGTCCCGAGCAAACCTATCGTGATCCTGTCGGCCAAAGTGCTGCCATAAATCACCCAAGCCGGTCTCTAGCTGGGGGCCGGCCTGCTTTTCCCTCCTGAATGTTTGCCTGCATCACTGTTTTTTTCGATCCCACGTGATTTAATTGCCCGCCTAAAACCAGACCGGATACCCGGCACTTGTCGATCGCTCCGTTGTTCAGGATGAGCCGTTTTTATGTACGAATTTAACCAGGTGTTACTGCTGCTACAGCAGATGTGCGTGTATCTCGTCATTGCCTATCTGCTGAGCAAGACGCCGCTGTTTATTCCGCTGATGCAGGTGACCATCCGTCTGCCGCACAAGCTGCTGTGCTACGTCATTTTCTCGGTGTTCTGCATTATGGGCACCTACTTTGGCCTGCATATTCAGGACTCCATCGCCAATACCCGCGCCATCGGCGCCGTGTTGGGCGGTCTGCTGGGTGGGCCTTCCGTTGGTTTTCTGGTTGGCCTGACGGGTGGCCTGCATCGTTATACGCTGGGGGGCATGACAGACGTCGCCTGTGCGATCTCCACGGTGGCTGAAGGGCTGGTTGGCGGCATAGTGCACAGTATTGCCATGCGGCGCGGGCGTATCGATCTGCTGTTCAACCCGCTGTTTGTCGCCGGGATTGCGCTGGTGGCAGAAGTGCTGCAAATGGCGATTATCCTGATCGTTGCGCGTCCGTTCCCCGAAGCGGTGCTGCTGGTGGAGCATATCGTCCTGCCGATGCTGATCGCCAATACCGTCGGCGCCGCCATGTTTATGCAGATCTTGCTCGATCGGCGGGCGATGTTTGAGAAATACACCAGTGCCTTCTCCTCCAAGGCGTTGAAGATTGCCGAACGTACCGAGGGTATTCTGCGCCAGGGGTTTGACCAGGAAAACAGCATGAAGGTGGCGCGAGTGGTTTATCAGGAGCTGGGCATCGGCGCCGTGGCGATCACCGATCGTGACAAGCTGCTGGCTTTTATCGGCATTGGTGACGACCACCATCTGCCGGGCACTCCGATCTCCTCGGTCCACTCCCATCGCGCCATCGATAACAACGAGGTGGTGTATGCCGACGGCAATGAGCTTTCTTACTGCTGCTCCATCAACGGCAATTGCAAACTAGGTTCGACACTGGTGATCCCACTGCGCGGAGAAAACCAGCGAGTGATTGGCACCATCAAACTGTATGAACCCAAGACCAAGCTGTTTAGTACCATCAACCGCACGCTGGGGGAAGGGATTGCCAGCCTGCTGTCGGCGCAAATCATGGCCGGGCAATATGAGCGCCATAAACAGCTGTTGGCCCAGTCGGAAATCAAACTGCTGCATGCGCAGGTGAACCCGCATTTCCTGTTCAACGCCCTGAATACGCTGGTGGCGGTGATCCGCCGTGATGGCGACCGTGCCTGCGAACTGGTGCAGTATCTGTCGACCTTTTTCCGCAAAAACCTCAAGCGTTCCGACGATGAGGTGAGCCTGGCGGACGAGATCGAACATGTGAACGCCTATCTGCAGATCGAAAAGGCCCGCTTTGCCGATCGGCTGGAGATCACCGTTTCGCTGCCGGAAGAGTTGCTGGCAGTGCGTTTACCGGCGTTCTCGCTGCAGCCGATTGTGGAAAATGCCATCAAGCACGGCACTTCGCATCTGTTGGGGATTGGCCGTGTCGATATTGGTGCCCGCCTGGAAGGCGATCACTTGCTGTTGCAGGTAACGGATAATGCCGGGCTGTTCCGTCAACAAACCGGTGGCAGCGGGTTGGGGATGAACCTGGTCGATCGGCGTATCCGCGTGCGCTATGGTGAAGATTATGGCGTGCAGGTCACCTGCGAACCTGAAGCCTATACTTGCATCACCCTTAACGTTCCCTTGGCGAGGGCTGCTTGATGTTGAACGTACTGATTGTTGATGACGAGCCTTTTGCCCGCGATAACTTGCGCCACCTGCTGGAAGAGGAAGAGGGCATCACCATTATTGGTGAATGCGCCAATGCCATTGAGGCCATCAGCCAAATTCACCGTTTGCAGCCGGACGTGGTGTTCCTGGACATCCAGATGCCGCGTATCAGCGGATTGGAAATGGTTGGCATGCTCGATCCGAACCGTATGCCCTACATCGTGTTTCTGACGGCCTATGACGAATACGCGGTGCAGGCCTTCGAGCAGCATGCGTTTGATTACCTGCTGAAACCGGCGGAGCCGACTCGGCTGAATAAAACCCTGCAGCGCCTGCATCAGCGTCGTGCTCCGCAGAATATTGCGGCGTTGGATGAAAGCGCGGGCTACCTGAAATACATCCCCTGCACCGGCCACAGCCGGATTTACCTGCTGCGTTTCGACGAGGTGATTGCCATCCGCTCACGCTCGACCGGGGTGTATGTGGTACGCAATGACGGCATGGAGTGTTTCACCGAACTGACGCTGCGCACGCTGGAAAGCCGCACGCCATTGGTGCGCTGCCACCGGCAATATCTGGTGAATCTTGAGCAGGTCAAAGAGATCCGTTTTGAAGAAAGTGGCACGGCGGAAATGATTATGTCGGTGGGGGAGCCGGTACCGGTCAGCCGCCGCTATCTCAAATCGCTGAAAGAAGAGCTGGGCTTACGCGGATAACATTATTGCTTAGGCGCTGTATGCATGCTGGGCAAATTCAAAACCCATTCAGCAATATTGCCGTTATTTCATCAATCTGAGGGCACCTTAACGGTGCCTTTTTTGTTTGTCCTTGACGGGTTTACGTCGCGCTTATAGCCTTGATTACATCAACGGGCGCATTCGCGCCGTACTGGGTCATAGGAACAGCAAATGAGCGAAGCACGGATTATTGCCAAAGCGATGAAAGACGGGAAACCGGTGCAGGATCTGGTCATTTTACCCGCCCTGGCCAACCGCCATGGGTTGATCACCGGGGCGACCGGTACGGGTAAAACCGTCACCCTGCAAAAGATGGCGGAACAGTTCTCGCGCATTGGCATTCCGGTCTTCCTGGCGGACGTTAAAGGCGATCTGTCGGGTATTGCGGCCGAAGGGGTTCCCTCCGAGAAGTTGCAGGCGCGGCTGGCGGCGATTGGCGTTACCGATTGGCAGCCCCAAGCCTGTTCGATGATCCCTTGGGATATTTTTGGTGAAAAGGGCCATCCCATCCGTGCCACCATTTCCGATCTTGGCCCGCTGCTGCTTGGCCGCCTGCTGGATCTGAATGAGGTGCAGAGCGGTGTGCTGCAGTTGGTGTTCAAGATCGCCGATGACAACGCCTTACTGCTGTTGGATATGAAAGACCTGCGGGCGATGGTGCAGTACGTCGGGGATAACGCCAAACAGTTCCAAACTCAGTACGGCAACATCTCTTCGGCCTCAGTCGGGGCGATACAGCGTGGTTTGCTAACGCTGGAACAGCAGGGTGCCAATCAGTTCTTTGGCGAGCCGATGTTGGATATCAACGATCTGATGAGAACCGATGCCAACGGGCACGGCATCATCAACCTGCTGGCGGCGGATAAGCTGATTAACCAGCCGAAGCTGTATGCGGTGTTTTTGCTGTGGCTACTGGCGGAGCTGTTTGAGCATTTGCCGGAAGTAGGCGATCCGGAACAGCCAAAGCTGGTATTTTTCTTCGACGAAGCCCACCTGTTGTTTAACGATGCGCCACCGGCATTGCTGACCAAAATTGAACAGGTGGTTCGCCTGATCCGTTCCAAAGGCGTGGGCATCTACTTTGTCACCCAGAACCCGCTGGATATCCCGGACAGTGTCCTGGGGCAGTTGGGTAACCGTGTCCAGCACGCGCTGCGGGCCTTTACACCACGCGATCAGAAAGCGGTGAAGGCGGCGGCCCAAACCATGCGCGCCAATCCAGAATTTGATGCGGAAACGGCAATCACCGAATTGGGCGTGGGCGAGGCACTAGTCTCCTTCCTGGATGAGAAAGGGCGGCCGAACGTGGTGGAGCGTGCGATGGTGATCGCACCGGAATCGAAAATGGGCATGCTGGGGGCGGAAGGGATGAACAGCGCCATCAATAAATCTCCGCTCTATGGCCGTTATGAAGATATGGTGGATCGTGAATCTGCCTATGAAAAACTGGCCGCAGGCGGTTTTGCCACTGTGGGTACGCCACAGCCCGGGCAACCGGCTCAGAAACCGGCCGCAGGGCAAGAAAGCGGCGGTGGTTTGATGGGCGGCTTGAACGAGATCCTGTTTGGTTCCACCGGTCCACGCGGCGGTAAACACGACGGCATCGTACAGACCGCCGCCAAGAGCATGGCTCGCGATCTGGGCCGCCAGATCCTGCGCGGCGTTTTAGGCTCGATCATGGGTGGCCGTAAGAAGTAGGTCTGTGAACTCTAACGTTGGGGCGCTGCATGCAGCGCCTACTTAGACAGGTCTATGCTTAATGATGCTTGTAAGGTAGGCCCCGATATAGACCCGATATTCCTCATCCATATTATGAGGCAGGGCAAGGGGGCTAAAAAAGCTAAGCTCCTCACTTTCATCATCATTAATGACAATCTCTCCACGGCCATCTTTTAACTCTGCGGAGTATACGGCGGTGATAACATTAATTTGGTCTTCGTTGGCCAGCGTGAACGTATACTCATCCCCAGAGAAAACCGCAACGAACTGCATGTCAGAAAAAATCACCCCACACTCTTCATAGGTTTCGCGAATGGCGCACTGCAAGAGTGACTCCCCAGGTTCAAGCAAGCCGCCAGGCAACCCATAGCTACCATCACGGCGCAGCTGAAGAAGAATGCAGCCATCATCACGCGTTATGACAACATTGGCACCTGCCAGCAACAGCAAATCGTGGCCTATTTTCTTTCTTATGGTTTCAACGTAATTCATGACGATTGTTACCTATGGCACCGGGTTGAGTGTCCTTGTCGCTTCGGGCTGATGACAAAGTGGCAATGTTGCTGAATGTGCAGGATCGAACATTAACCCACTGATTATATGAACGGGCTACATCGCGAGCCGGAGTAGGGTATTCTCTTTTTTACTGATTTAAAGTGCTTTAAGTCAGAAAATTAGCCTGTGCTCCACACCGCTATGGGCGTTAAACTCCAGCAAGGCCTATGTCATCGGCCCAAATCAATATCTGCCGTAACGAGCCTTAATCACGAAGTTAATTTAAACATGCTGCTGCTGATCGATAACTACGACTCTTTTACCTACAACCTCTATCAGTACTTCTGCGAACTGGGTGCAGAAGTGCTGGTGAAGCGTAACGATGAACTGCAACTGGCCGATATTGAGCGGCTGGCACCGCAGCATCTGGTGATCTCCCCTGGCCCCTGTACGCCGAACGAGGCGGGCATCTCGCTGGCCGCAATTCGCCATTTTGCCGGTAAGTTGCCGATCCTTGGGGTCTGCCTCGGTCATCAGGCATTGGGCCAGGCATTTGGTGCCGACGTGGTTCGTGCCCGGGAGGTGATGCACGGCAAAACCTCTGCCATCCGCCATCATAATCTCGGCGTGTTCAAGGGATTGAATAATCCGCTGACCGTCACCCGCTACCACTCGCTGATCCTGGACGCTGCGACGTTGCCGGATTGCTTTGAGGTGACCGCCTGGAGCGAACGTGACGGCGAACGGGATGAGATCATGGGGATTCGCCACCGGACGCTGGCACTGGAGGGTGTGCAGTTCCACCCGGAGAGCATTCTCAGCGAACAGGGGCACCAACTGCTGGGTAATTTCCTTGGAAGTTAGCCGTTAGTGGCTTTTTAAGCTTGCCCTTGGTTGGTTTTTTATGCATATTTTGTGATTATATTTTCACTTGATAGTTAGCCGCCTGGAGCCAGTAATGACCGAAAAAACCGCAGTCACCCGCAGCACCTTTGATCAGGTTATCCTGCCTGTTTATGCACCCGCCCAGTTTGTGCCGGTGAAGGGTAAGGGGAGCCGCGTATGGGATCAGCAGGGGAAAGAGTATATCGACTTCTCTGGTGGTATCGCGGTGACTGCGTTGGGGCACTGCCATCCGGCACTGGTTGAGGCTTTAAAACAGCAGGGTGAAACCTTATGGCATACCAGCAACGTGTTCACCAATGAGCCCGCGCTGCGCCTGGCCAGCAAATTGATCGCTGCCACCTTCGCCGACCGGGTGTTTTTCGCCAATTCCGGTGCGGAGGCTAATGAAGCGGCTTTCAAGCTCGCTCGTCATTACGCCATCACCCGTCATAGCCCGTATAAGACCAAGATTATCGCGTTTAATAACGCTTTCCATGGCCGTACGCTGTTCACCGTTTCCGTGGGTGGACAGCCAAAATATTCCGACGGTTTTGGGCCGAAACCGGCCGATATCGTACATGTGCCCTTCAACGATCTGGCCGCAGTGAAAGCGGTGATGGACGATCACACCTGTGCGGTAGTGATGGAGCCTATCCAGGGCGAAGGGGGTATTACCGCCGCCGATCCTGTCTTCCTCAAGGGCGTACGTGAACTCTGCGACCAACATCAGGCGCTGCTGGTCTTTGATGAAGTGCAAAGCGGTATGGGCCGCAGCGGCAAGCTGTTTACCTATATGCATTACGGTATTACGCCAGACATCCTCACCACCGCCAAAGCGCTGGGCGGCGGTTTCCCGGTGAGTGCGATGCTGACTACCGAAGAGATCGCCTCGGTGATGCAGGTTGGCACTCACGGTACTACCTACGGCGGCAACCCACTGGCCTGTGCAGTGGCAGAGGCAGCGTTGGACGTGATCAACACGCCAGAGGTGCTAAGCGGGATTGAGCAGCGTCGTGGGCTGTTTGTTCAGGCTTTGCAGGAGATCGGTAAGAAATACGATGTGTTCAGCGATATTCGTGGCATGGGGCTGTTGATTGGCGCGGAACTGAAAGCGGGCTATCACGGCAAAGCGCGCGATTTTCTCACTGCAGCTGCCGCCCGCGGTTTGATGATCCTCAACGCTGGGCCAAACGTGATCCGTTTTGCCCCTTCGTTGGTGGTTGAGCTGAAGGATATCGACGAAGGCATGGCGCTGTTCGAATTGGCCGTACAGGATGTGATTAACGGCTAATCAAGTCTGCGGGGCTGCGGTCCCGCTAACCTCAGCTTTCCCGCAGTTTGCGCTTCAACCAGATCCCATGGTGTGGGCGCTGGCGCCACGCCAGTGACGAGATGGTATGCATCACGGTCAGGTGAGAAAGGATCCGCCGCAGGTGGCGTTCCATCTCGGTGACCGGCATGTCCGGATGCAGGTCCGGCGGCTGCATGATGCTGTTGCTGGTACTCGGGCCGTCATATTCCAACCGCTGCTGGCAGCTCTGCAAGGCGATTTCACAAGTCTGCAGATACTCCTGAGCCAGCTTTGGCGTCAGCATATAGTGCTCGCGCGCCAGAATGGTCATCGCATTCAGGTGTTCAACAATAAACTGGTTATGGGTGATCCACAGCCGCATATCTGCCAGATAATTCGATTCAAACCCCGGTTCCTGCATCGCCTGATTGAGCGAGGTAAACAGGGCATTATGCGCCTGATTGACCTGCATACGCGTGTAGGCCAGTTCGCTGGGGTCCGGTTCCTGTTCTTCCAACAATAAGCGCAGTGCTGTCTGATCGTGCTCCAGAGCCTGATGGGCGTTTTTACGCAGCAGGCCACTCTGCCACTGCGGCCATAGCCAGATCGTGCCGCCAAACACCAGTACGCAGCCGATAAGGGTATCGATCAGGCGGGGAACCAGGAAATGGGTGCCATTCAGCGCCAGGAGCTGCAAAGTATAGACGGCGGTCACGGTGAAGCCCATCACCGCCAGCCCGTAGTTTTTCCGCAAGATCAGATAGGCCGCCAGGGTGATGGCCAACATGATACTCAGCGTCACGCTTTCCGGCATCTGTAGTTGTAACAGCCCGGCGGCAATTACCAACCCGGCCAACGTGCCGAGGGCACGGTGCTGGATCCTCACCCGCGTGGCGTTATAGCCGTTTTGGCTGACCAGCATGATGGTCAGCAAGATCCAATAGGGTTTTGGCAGGTTGAACAGCATGCCCAGGCTGCTGCCTGCCGCAAGAATGACCCCCAGCCTGGCGGCGTTGCGCAGGGCGTTGGATTTAAACGACAGATAGCTCACCACCGCAGGCCAAAACGGCAACCGTGACTGGTTGGCCATCAGATTGCGGCGGTACAGTGGGTGCTGGGTACGCAGCAGGCGCGCGATGCGGCTGAAGTGGTAATAGCAGAACTGGCCAACCGGGTTATCGGCGTGCTGTGAGGCCACTTTTTCCAGCGCCGCCAGCTCATTCTTCATACTGAAACGCGCAGAGTGCCGATGATAGAGAATATCGTCGGCCACCACCCGCAGGCGCGTGGCGATCACCTGGGCGTTGCGGCGGATAATCGCTTCGGCCTGGCTTTGCTCCACCAGTTTTTGCACTTCTTCCGGCAGATGCAGGCTGACGGTGATGTGCTCCTGCAAATCGAGCGCCACCTGAAACGTACGTTGCAGGCGCTTTTGCTCCAGGTTATTGGCATGGGGCAGGAAATTCAGCTGTTGGTATAGCAGACTGATCAGATCCATTACTTTCTGCTGGCGTTGCAACAGCGGCGGCAGGGCAGTTTCTGGATCGGTATGCTGCGTCAGTAATGAGTATTTGGCTTCAAAATAGTCGGCCAACTGCATATACAACTGGCTTAGGGATTCGCGCATCGGCTGCTCTTTCCACAGCTTGAACCAGGCCCAGGTAAACAGCCCGTACCAGGCGGTGCCGACGATATACAGTAAAGGGGCGTGCCAGATTGGCACGGTACCTACCATGCTGAGGGAAAAGATAGCGGCAACCAGTGCGGCTGGTAGCAGGCGTGCATGCAGCGGGCTGATTTCTCCGCTGACGCCGAGCAACAGCGCCATTCCCAGCATCAGCAAGGGTAGTGGTAGATCCCACAGTAGGGCTTGTTGCAGCAGAAGGCTGCTGAGTGCGAACAGGGAGCCGCCTACAACCAGGCGTTTGAAAAAGCGTTTGTGTGGCGTATCCAGCCCGGCAATGTTGCAGCAGGCGGGCACCAACGAGAACAGCATGCCGAGTTGCAGGTTGCCAATCAACAAACCAAACGCCACCGGCAGGCACAACACCAGCGTTTGCCGCAGTGCGTAGTTGACTTCCGGGTGGTAGATCAGGCGGCGCCACATGGTTGGCTATTCAGTTGGTAAAGAAACGGCGCATTGCTGCACCGTTTCCCTGGGGATTAACGCGTACCGTACACGACAATGGTTTTGCCGTGCGCGGAGATCAGGTTTTGATCTTCGAGCATTTTCAAAATACGACCGACGGTTTCACGTGAGCAACCGACGATTTGGCCAATTTCCTGGCGGGTGATTTTGATCTGCATACCGTCTGGGTGAGTCATGGCATCAGGTTGTTTTGCCAGGTTCAGCAAGGTCTGTGCAATGCGGCCGGTAACGTCAAGGAAGGCGAGGTTACCCACTTTCTCTGAGGTGACTTGCAGGCGGTTAGCCATCTGTGCGGACAGGCGCATCAGGATATCCGGGTTAACCTGGATCAGTTGGCGGAATTTCTTGTAGGAAATTTCAGCCACTTCACAGGCAGTTTTGGCCCGTACCCAGGCGCTACGCTCCTGGCCTTCTTCAAATAATCCAAGCTCGCCGATGAAATCCCCCTGGTTAAGGTAGGACAGGATCATCTCTTTGCCTTCTTCATCTTTAATCAGCACCGCAACGGAGCCTTTGACGATGTAGTAAAGCGTTTCGGCCTTTTCACCTTGGTGAATCAGCGTACTCTTCGATGGATATTTGTGGATATGGCAATGAGACAGGAACCATTCGAGAGTCGGGTCTGTTTGCGGTTTGCCGAGAACCATTCGCTGTTATCCTCTGTTGTTATCGCTGCCTTGTATCACAGGGGTCAGAGTTCCCTGTAAAACGTGCTTATAGCCCGGTGTTTTAATTGTGGCTATCAACAGGTTTTGAGGCGTGTTATAGAAATACGCTTGTGCTCTAGCATATTAACTTGCAGGGAGAGCTGCAAGCTACATTCTGTTAACAAACCAATATAGGGGCCTTTCCTTGGACGTATCCCTGAAATCGGTGACCTGGAAAGAGTTATTGCGGCTCTGTTTGTAGCACAGAGTGAGGCGGGTGTCTTGTGTTGTCTCGCTTCAGCATGATTAGCATCAGGTTACGTTGCCAGAATGTATGCGAAAGCGTACCCTGTTTTTAAGAAATTAACCGGAGTGTGTAACATGCAGGCAAGAGTTAAGTGGGTAGAAGGACTGACATTCCTGGGTGAGTCTGCGTCCGGCCACCAGGTTTTGATGGATGGCAACGCGGGCGATAAAGCGCCAAGCCCGATGGAAATGGTGTTGATGTCCGTCGGCGGCTGTAGCGCCATCGATGTGGTGTCGATCCTGCAAAAAGGGCGTAACGATGTGCGTGACTGCGAGGTAAAACTGACCTCCGAGCGTCGTGAAGAAGCGCCACGTCTGTTTACCCATATCAATCTGCATTTTATTGTCACCGGCAAAGGGCTGACCGACAAGATTGTAGAGCGCGCGGTGGATCTTTCCGCCGAGAAATACTGCTCCGTCTCCTTGATGTTGGGTAAAGCCGCCAGCATCACCCACAGCTTCGAAATCCGCGAAGTGGCCTGATCCTACCAAGGGTAGCGCAGGCAGTGGGCACGCAATAAATCAAGAAATCGCCGTGCCGTCACGGTTAGCGGCGATTTCTGTGAATACAGCACGCAGTATTGAGCCTGCGGCAGCGTGTCGATAGGCAATGCCACCAGCCGATGCTGCAAATGGAACGGTGCACTCATCGCCCGCGCCACGATAGTCAAATAATCCGCCTCCAACACCATATTCAAGCCACAGGTCACCGAGTCCGAGCGAATGGGCGAACGACTCAATTGCTGATAGAAGGTGCCTAACACCGCGCGCAACTGCTGGTAATACCCCATATCGGTTTCCGGTAATAACCACTTGGCCTCACGCAGCTCGTCCAGCGAGGTGGCCTGCGCCAGTGGGTGCCCCTGGCGTGCGATAATGCAAAAAGAGGCGTTGAACAGCGGTTCACGCACCAGATCCTCCAGAGGCAGTTCCGGGCTGACGGTACCCACGGCAAAATCCAGGCGGCCTTCGCGCAATGCTGGCAGCAGCGTAGAAAGCTGCGCCTCGCGGATCAGGAGATTGGCCTGCGGAAACGGCTGTTTGAAGGCTTCGACCAGCTCCGGTAATACCGTGAGGGCGAGTAGCGAAGAGCAGCCGATGGCGACGTTGCCTTGTGAATGCTGATTCAACTGCTGGATCTCGTCGGCGGCGCGCTGCAATTCCTCCAGGATCAACTGCATTCGCAGGGCGAAGGCGCGGCCAGTTTCGGTCAGCGTCATTCCCTGACTGCTGCGATTGATCAACTGGGTTTCCAGGATCTGTTCCAGTTCACGGATGGTGCGGCTCACCGCCGGTTGAGATTGCTCCAGCGCGCGCGCCGCCCCGCGAATACTGCCGCTGCGGATCACCTGCTGGAAGACTTTCAACTGCTGTAACTTCGGTAAATAGCGCATTCCCCACCCTATCAATAAAAAGCATCACCCCTTACAAAATTGTATCTTATGCCGCTCGGCAAAAGGCGATAATTTCAGCATGTTATTGTAAGTGACTGTTATTAAAACTATAAAGTGACCTGGATCACATTATTAAACTACGCCCACCACGCTGGTTGGCAGCCTGGGTGATAACTTAAAGGAATATCGGCGATGAAAAATCGTTCGCTAATGATTTTTTTGCTGTTTGTGGGCTATGTCGTGGTGTACATCGATAAAACCGTGATGGGTTTTGCGCTGTTACCTATCGAACGCGAGTTCAATCTACAGCCGGAACAGCTGGGCTACATTACCGGGATGTTTTTCCTGGCGTATTCCCTGTTCCAGATACCGGCGGGCTGGCTCAATGACCGCTTTGGTTTTAAGAAAGTGCTGTGCAGTTCGTTACTGCTGCTGGGGGGATTTGCCCTGTGCTTCGGCATTCTGGGGTTCGGCCTGGGCCTGCTGGTGACGTTCCGCTTCCTGTCGGGTATTGGCCACTCCGGATATCCGTGTTCCTGTGCCAAGGCGGTAGTGGCGAATTTCCCACTGGAACAGCGCACCTTCGCGCAGTCCATTCTGCTGTCTTCCGCCGGGTTGGCGATGACCGTCGGCCCACTGGTCGCGGTCTACTGCCTGGATCACATCGGCTGGCGTGGGTCGTTCTCTGCACTTGGCCTGTTGGCATTCGTGATTGCCGCCTGCATCTTGTGGCTGGTTCCCAATCCACCACAGGCAGCACCCGCCAAAGCTGGGGCAGCCGCTGCCAACTATAAGGCCTTGCTGAAAAACCCCATCGTACTGCTGCTGTTTGTGGCGATTTTCTGTATCAACATCCCGTCGTACGGCCTGATGGCCTGGCTGCCGAAATTCCTGGTACAGCAGCGCGGAATGCCGATTGACGTCTCCAGCATGGTGGTCGCCGCCGGTGGTCTGGGGATCTGGATCTCCTCACTCGGTACCGGCTGGCTGGTCGGGCGCTATCTGCAAGGGCGTGAGCCGTGGGTGATCTTCTTCAGTTCCCTGATCAGCGCCTTGTGCATCTGGCTGGTGTTTACCAGCGAATCGGCGCTGACGGCCAGCCTGTTCTTGTTCCTGGGTTATATCTTCCTGATGGCCTCGTTCGTCACGGTGTTTACTCTGCCGATGAAGCGCCTGCCTGCGGAAGTGATGGGGGCAGCGATGGGGCTGATAAACACCGGCGGCACTTTGGGTGGCTTTGTGGCCCCTATCGCCATGGGGTATTTGATCACCATCAGCCACAACTACATGACAACGTTTATCTTTTTGGCACTGGCTATGGTGGTTTCCGGGCTGGTGATCCTGCCATTGGCAGGTAAAGCGCGCCAACCGGCACTGAATCAAGGAGTATGAAAATGAACATTGAACAGCTGATTGCCGACGTGGAACAACAGGTATTGCAGTGGCGTCGCCACCTGCATGCCAACCCAGAGTTGTCATTTCAAGAGGCGCAGACGGCAGATTACATCGCTGCACAATTGGCCCACCTTGGCCCGTTGAAGATCTCACGCCCTACGCCAAATAGCGTAGTGGCTGAATTGCAGGGCGCAGCGCCGGGGCCGTGCTATGCATTGCGCGCCGATATCGACGCCTTGCCGATCCAGGAGGAAAGCGACGAACCTTTCTGCTCGACCCGGCCAGGGGTGATGCATGCCTGCGGCCATGATGCCCACAGCGCGATGTTGCTGGGCGCGGCCAGCGTGCTGTGCCAGTTGCAGGCGCAGCTGCAAGGCTCGGTGCGTTTTATCTTCCAGCATGCCGAAGAAGTGCCACCGGGCGGAGCCCAACAGCTGGTAGACCTGGGGGTTCTGGATGGCGTGAAGATGATCTTCGGCCTGCATGTCATGCCCAACTTCCCGACCGGTGAGGTGGGCATGAAGCAGGGCGTGTTCAGTGGCTCCAGCGATAACTTCGACATTGTGTTGCAGGGTAAGGGTGGACATGGCTCGATGCCGCATCTGTGTATCGATCCGGTGCCGATTGGTGCGGAGATCGTTAGCGCATTGCAGCAGATCGTGGCACGGAAGCTGGATCCGTTAAATGCTCCGGTGTTGACGGTGGCGACCTTCCAGGCAGGTGACAGCTATAACGTCATCCCTGACAGCGCACGGCTGGCGGGAACGCTACGCACTCATAATCAGGAAGTACGCGAGCGGGTACCGTTGCTGGTTGAGCAAACCGTCGCTGGGATCAGCCAGGCGCACGGTGCCAGCTACAAGGTTGACTGGACGCGTGGCTATACCATCGGCAATAACCACCCTGATGCCTGCGCCATTGCGCGTGAGGTGGTGGCCGAGGCCGTGGGGCCACAGGCGTTGCGGGAATTGACCAGCGCGATGTTTGGCAGTGAGGATTTCTCTTCCTATCAGGAGAAAGTGCCGGGGTGCTTCCTGTTTATCGGCAGCGGTAACGAGGCGATCGGTGCCACCTACGGCGTGCATAATCCCCGTTTTAAACTGGACGAGGCGGCGATGCAGATTGGGGTGAAACTGCACGTCGGCTTTATCCGCCATCTGTTGATGCGTTAACGACGGTGGGCGCGGTAATTGTCCGCGCCCGATAACTTATTCGATCTTTTTGCCTTCCATCAGCCGTTGCACCAGCGGTGCCATGATCAGCTCCATTGCCAGCCCCATCTTGCCACCCGGCACTACCAGCGTATTGATATGCGAGATAAACGATCCTTGCAGCATTGCCAGCAGGTAGGGGAAGTCGATCTGATCCAGGCCGCGGAAGTGGATCACCACCAAGCTTTCGTCCAGAGAGGGGATCGCCTTGGCGGCAAACGGGTTGGACGTATCTACCGTCGGGACGCGTTGGAAGTTGATATGGGTGCGTGAGAACTGTGGCGTGATGTAGCTGATGTAATCCTCCATCGAACGGACTACCGAGTCCATCACCGCCTCACGGGAATGGCCACGCTCGCCGGTATCGCGGATCAGCTTCTGGATCCACTCCAGGTTGACGATCGGCACCACGCCGACCAGCAGATCGACATGTTTGGCTACGTCAATCTGATCGGCCACTACGCCGCCGTGCAGCCCTTCGTAGAACAGGACATCCGTCGGGGCGGGCAGTGGCTCCCAAGGCGTGAAGGTGCCCGGTACCTGATTGTAAGGCACGGCCTCGTCGTAGGTATGCAGATATTTACGTGAGCGGCCGGTGCCGTTCTTGCCGTATTCGATAAAGCTCTGCTCCAGCAGGCCAAAGTCGTTGGCTTCCGGGCCGAAGTAGCTGATATGGCGGCCCATATCGCGGGCTTTACGGATTGCCGCATCCATTTCCGGCCGGGTGTAACGGTGGAAGCTGTCGCCTTCTAGCTGGGCGGCGCGCAGGTTTAGCTGCTGAAAAATCTTGCGGAACGCCAGGCTGGTGGTGGTGGTGCCGGCTCCGCTGGAACCGGTCACCGCGATAACGGGATGTTTGGCAGACATGATAGAGGGTCACTCCGTATTAAATGCGCAGGCTCAGAATAAGATTTTTAGTATGGCTGATGCCCTTTCGCCCAAGGCGAAATTGTGCGCGTTGGTTTGCAATACTGCATTGTTACCTGATTTTTTCCCTCAGTCATAGCATGCAATAAGACTAAATTTCCTCCTGCCCGGCGCGGATCTGCCCGCGAGGCATGATGTTGACGGTTTCATGTAGCTCTGACCACACCAGCACCACTTCGCCGCTTTTCAACTGGCGGCGCACGTCATCGACCTTCTGTTCCAGCGAACGTTCGTGCTCGCCGTAGTCGGTTCCTTCGCGTAATACAAAGGATTCGATCAGGCTGTTGAGGGTCTCTTGTTCAATTTCTTGCCAGGGAATAATCACTTGGTGGATTCCAAAAAAGGAGAAAGCCAGGCTGGGATGCGTTGCTCCAGCCACATTTGCGGTTTTTTCAAGGTGCCGCCGACAAAGCCGACGTGGCCACCGCACTCCGTCAGCTGATATTCGATATTAGGCGGCAGGCCGGCGAGGTCGGGGATCACCGCATCGGTCATAAAGGGATCGTCTTTAGCATGAATGATCAGCAGCGGTGTGGTGATCTGCGGCAACAGCGGCAGGGCGCTGCAGCGGCGATAGTAATCGACCGCGTCGCTGAAACCGTGAATGCGCGAGGTGATCACATCATCAAACTCGCGAATGCGCCGCAGCTTGTTCAGTTGCGACAAATCCAACGGCAAGGTGCCTGGGTAGTGCAGCAGCTTGCGGGTGGCATTTTGCTTGAGTTGGCCCAGCAGGTAGCGCTGATAAACGCGTGAGAATCCCTGTTCCATGCGGAGCGAGCAAGGTTCCAGCATCAGCGGGGCGGAAACGACCACTGCCGCCTGTAGCAGGCTGTCATTGCCCTGTTGGGCCAGATAATAGGCCAGCATATTGCCGCCCAGGGAAATCCCGACCGCCGCCGTTGGCACTTCGCCAAAGCTGTCACGCAGCCAGCGCAGGAAGAAGCGGGCATCTTCCGTTTCGCCGGAATGGTAGATGCGTTGCTTACGGTTGGGCACGCCGCTGCAACCACGGAAATGCATCACCACGCCCAACCAGCCTTGCTCGCGCCAGGCATTGAGCAGCCCATGTGCGTAAGGGCTGTAGAAATTACCCTCTAACCCATGGAACAGCACCACGCGAGGTTTATCGCGCGCCAGTTGCGGATCTTCACTCCAGGCCAGATCGACGAAATCGCCGTCCGGCAACTCCAGCCGTTGCCAATGAGGTTGCAGCAGTACGCGGCGGCGTACTAGCCGTGGCAGCAGGGTTTGCAGGTGTGGATTACTGGCCCCGGTCAGGGGGCGAAAGGATTCATACATAATGAATAAAATTCTTGTTGGCGGCTATTGTGTGATCCGAACCGCACTGTTAGCTTCAAACACATGTATTAGCAATCATACTGCAAAAAAAGTCATTTGGGTGAGGAGCACCCGCTTCATGGAACTGAGTTTATTTCTTTCGATGCTAGGCTTCCTGTGGGTGGCCGCGATCACCCCTGGCCCCAACAATATGTTGCTCACCACTTCAGGGGCCAATTTCGGCTTTATGCGTTCATTATGGCTGATGATCGGCATCATGCTGGGCATGCAAAGTATCTTGGTGTTGGTGGCATTTGGCGTGGGTGGGCTGATCCTGATTTATCCTTCTTTGCACCTGATCTTGAAAATCCTCGGCAGCCTTTATCTGTTGTGGCTGGCGTGGAAAGTGGCGACGGCGGCCTATGAAAAGCTGGAAACCGACGCGCCGCCACCGAAGCCGGTGCGTCTGTACCAAGGCTGGCTGTTGCAGTTCCTCAATCCCAAGGCCTGGCTGATGGCGCTGGGGGCGGTGGCGAGCTTTAGCCTGGCGGGGGACAAGTACAACCATTCCATTCTGGCTATCGCCTTCGGCATCTTTGCCGTCAATATCGTGGCTGGGATCATTTGGTTAGGTTTTGGTACGGTGATTGGTCGCCTGCTGCGCAGCAAGAAGGCCTGGATAATCTTTAACGTGTCGATGGGGCTGTTAACCGCCGCCTGTGTATTACTGATTTGGCATTGAGGGAAAGCTGATGAACGAAAACTATTTCCATGTGGATGCCTTTATCGGCGAGGGACTGCGGGGCAACCCGGCCGGTGTCTGCCTGCTGCAACAACCGCTGGAGTCGGCGCAGATGCAGGCCATCGCCAACGAGCTGAACCTGCCGGAAACCAGCTTTGTCTGGCAGGATGGTGATATGTACGCGATCCGCTGGTTCACGCCAACGCGGGAAGTGGATCTGTGCGGGCATGCTACTTTGGCCTCGGCGCACGTGCTGTTAAACGTGGTCAACCCGGGGTTGAGCGATATCCGTTTCCGTTCCGCCAGCGGTGAGCTGTATGTCAAACGCGATGTGACCGACGGTGAACGGCTGATCCTAGATTTCCCTTCCCGCCCGGCACAGAAGATTGCCGAACCGGCACAGTTGGCCGCTTTGCTCGGTGTGCAACCGCAGGAAGTGTGGCGAGCCCAGTCGCTGATGGCGGTATTGGCCGATGAGGCGCAGGTAAGGGCGGTGCAGCCTGCGATCGCCGAGCTGATCGACCACGTGGGTTGCGGCGTGATCGTCACGGCTCCGGGTGATGAGGTGGATTTTGTCTCGCGTTATTTCTCAATGGATCGCAGCGAAGATCCGGTCACCGGCTCTGCCCATTGCATACTGATGCCTTATTGGACGGCGCGTCTTGGCCGCCACGTATTGCATGCCAAGCAACTGTCATCACGCGGCGGCGAGTTGTTCTGCGAGCAGCAAGGAGAGCGTACGTTGCTGGGTGGCTACGCACGCATCTTCTTGCGTGGCTCTCTTTCAGGTTGAACTCCGTTCCAGCAGTTGCCAATTCAGCACATCATGGCAAGGGGGCAACTGCTGGCCCTGAATTTTCTCCAGCAGCAACTGCACGCTACGCACGCCGAACTGATGCATGGGCTGTACGATGGTGGTCAGCGGCGGAGTGGTGATGCTGCCAAACGGCACACCGTCAAATCCCATCACTGCGATATCTTCTGGAATACGTAAGCCCTGCTGGTGCAAGGTACTCATCGCGCCCCCGGCAATCACATCTGAAATGGCAAATACCGCATCTGGCCGTGGTCCGTCGGTCAGCAAATCACTCATCGCCTTGGCTCCAGCGGAGTAATCCAGCCCTTCGACATATTCAACCCGGCAATAGTCCAGCCCCAACTCTGCCAACGCCTGCCGGTAGCCCTGTTCCCGCTGTTGTGAATACAGGTAACGCATATCACCATTGAGCAACGCGATCCGTTGGCGCCCTTTGGCTGCCAGGTGCTGTACACCGGCCATGGCGGCCTGGTGGTTATCAATGGTGACGGAGGAGGCGCGGAATTGGGTATCCCCTTCACCGCATTGCACCCAGGGGAAATCACCGATCATGGCGGTCAGCCCTGGCAAACAGCTGATGGCATCCATGGTGATCACCCCGTCAACCACTTTGCCACTCAGCAGGCTGAGGTAGGCGGATTCACGGGTTGGGTTAGATTCCGAGTTGCACAGCAGAATATGGTAACCGTGGCGTTCGGCTTCTTCTTCGATACCGCGTACCACCAGGGAGCAAAAGGGGTTGGTGATATTGGACACCAGCACCAGCAGCATCCCGCTGCGGGCAGTGCGCAGTTGGCGTGCGAGCAGGTTGGGTTGATAGTCACATGCGCGGATCGCCGCCAGGACCTTATCGCGAGTGGCTGGTTTGACGATCTGTTGGCCGTTCAACACCCGTGAGACGGTGGCCGCTGAGACGCCAGCGATTTTCGCCACCTTTGCTATCGACATGGTTTGCTTTTCCTTCTGCCTACTATATGGCAATGCACACTATGTAGAGGCTGTGTTGCTGTTAAACGGGCGCAGCATGCGGCGCCCCTACGGTCGTATATATTCGACCTCGACACATTTAGCCTCATTGCCAATTTGGCATCAATCTGATCCCTACGGGCAATTTGTGACGCCGATTACAGATCTCTCTTCTCGACGCTTTTATCTAGCTTAATCGGGTTGCCGAAAAAAAGAAATCGATTACATTTTATTCATCAGCTAAATGTAATCGATTTCATTTTGGCTTTTGCCGCGAAATCCCGAAAGACCGACGCAATAGGAGGTGGCAGATGGAGATACAGCTTGAGCTAGCGCAGGCAAAGGATCGCAGCGAGATTGCTGCTCTGATCCATTGCTCAACCAATGCCTGGTATCAGCGCCACGGGCTGGGCGACATCTTCTCTGCCGGGCCGGAAAGTTGCGGCCTGTTTGTTGATGTTTACCAGCAGTTGGATCATGGCCACCACTGGATTGCGCGCGATCAACAAGGGGCGATCTGTGGCTCCTGCTTTTTCCACCCGCGTGAAACTCATTTGGGGTTGGGCATCATGAATGTTCATCCCGATTATTTTGGCCGCAGAATTGCCAGCCGCTTGTTGGCCAAGGCCGACGAACTGGCGGGTAGCTTACCGGTTCGTTTGCTTTCCAGCGCGTTGAACCTGGATTCCTATTCGCTTTACCAGCGCGGGGGATTTACCCCGTATGCCCTCTATCAGGATATGGCGATCCCGGTGCCGAGCCAGGGATTTGCTTACCCACGCCTGACTCGCGGCCAGGTACGGGCTGCCCGGCTCGACGATCTGCCCGCCATCCTGGAGCTGGAGCGCGAAATACTGGGCATCGAACGCCAGCGCGATATCGATTATTTCCTCAATGACGCCAGTGGACTGTGGCGGGTTGCCGTCTGGGAGTTGGACGATCGCATCGGCGGTTATCTGGCCTCGGTGGCGCATCCGGCCTCCCGTATGTTAGGGCCGGGGTGCTGCCATAGCGAAGAGATCGCCCTGGAGTTACTTGGCTGGATGCTCGATCGCCATCATCGCGGTACAACACCAGTGGTATTGGTACCCGCAGAGCGCTCCGCGCTTAGCCAGGTTTTGCTGCGCTGGGGCGGACGAATTTGTGAATTACATATCGCGCAGGTGAAAGGCCAGGCGCAACAACCCGGCGGCGTGGTGATGCCGTCCTTTTTGCCGGAAAGCGGTTAGCACCGGCGTCGTTGCTGTATTAACCAACCAACACCGATGGGGGAGTTATGCAAACAGATAGCCAGGCCTTGGGGGCCAAAGGCGCCACGTTCAAATGGGTAGTGCCACGGCTGGCACTGATGATGTTCCTGCAATTTTTTGTCTGGGGGGCCTGGTACGTTACGCTTGGCGTGGTGATGGGCAAATACGGCCTGGCGGCGATTATTGGTGATGCCTATTCCACCGGGCCGATCGCCTCCATCCTGTCGCCTTTTGTGCTGGGTATGGTGGTCGATCGCTTCTTTGCCTCGCAAAAAGTATTGGCTGTGTTGCACCTGATTGGGGCAGGCCTGCTGTGGATGATGCCTGGCTTCTTTGCCGAGGGGCAGGGCAGCGGGCTGTTGTGGATCATCTTCGGCTATATGCTGTGCTACATGCCCACCATTGCCCTGAGCAACAACGTGGCATTTTATAGCCTGAGCAACAGCGAGAAAGCCTTCCCGGTCGTGCGGGCGTTCGGCACCTTTGGCTGGATTGTCGCCGGGCTGATCGTCGGCAGCAGTGGCCTGTCGGACAGTACCGATATCTTCACGCTGGCTGCCGTAGCCTCGCTGGTATTGGCGATTTACAGTTTTACGCTGCCGCATACCCCGGCACCGGAACGCGGCAAACCAGTAAAAATGCGCGATCTGCTGTGCGCCGATGCTTTCGCGATGCTCAAGCAGCGCCATTTCCTGGTGTTTATCATCTGCGCCATGCTGATCTCCATCCCGCTGGCGGCGTATTACGCCTATGCCGCGCCGTTCGTTGCCGCGGCTGGTTTCACCAACGTGGGTGGCGTGATGTCGCTGGGGCAAATGTCCGAGCTGTTCTTCATGCTGCTGATCCCGTTCCTGTTTGCCCGGTTGGGGATCAAATACATGCTGATGATCGGCATGCTTTCCTGGTTCCTGCGCTACGTGATGTTCGCTCTGGGCATTACCGAAGAAATGCGCTGGATGATCTACCTCGGCATCATCCTGCATGGCATGTGCTATGACTTCTTCTTCGTTATCGGCTTTATCTATACCGATAAAGTGGCGGGCGACAAGGTAAAAGGCCAGGCACAAAGCCTGCTGGTGCTGTTCACCTACGGCATCGGTATGTTGATTGGTTCGCAGATCAGCGGTGCGCTGTTTAACCATATGGTGACGGCGGAAGGGGCTGCGGCGTTGCCACAATGGCAGCATTTCTGGTGGTATCCAGCCTTCGGCGCATTGGCGATCGCCGCGCTGTTCTTCTTCACCTTCAACTACCGCGATATTCCAGCAGGGGAGAAACGCGATGGCTGATTTGCGGGTGCTGGTGGTGGGCTGCGGCAATATGGGGGCGTCCCATGCCGAGGCCTACCACGCTATGGATGGGGTGACAATCTGTGGGCTGGTGGCTCGGGGCGAGTCGCGTGAGCTGCTCAATCAACGCTTGGGGGGCGGTTATCCCACCTTTAGCGACTTTGAGTTGGCGCTGGCGCAAACCCGGCCCGATGCCGTGTGCCTGACCACTTATCCGGATACCCACGAAGCCTACGCCTTGGCGGCGCTGGCGGCGGGATGTCATTTGTTTATCGAGAAGCCGCTCGCCACCACAGTAGCAGGGGTCGAAAGGGTGATTGCCGCTGCCAGGCAGGCACAACGACAGGTGGTGGTGGGCTATATCCTGCGCCATCACCCCTCTTGGCAGCAGTTTGTGGAGCTCGCTCGGGGTTTGGGTAAGCCTTTGGTGATGCGGATGAACCTCAACCAGCAAAGCCACGGGCAGATGTGGAATGTGCATCGCAACCTGATGCAGTCATTGTCGCCAATCGTCGATTGCGGCGTACATTATCTGGACGTGATGTGCCAGATGGCCCAGGCCGAACCGATCAGCGTGAGCGCTATCGGCGCCCGGCTGAGCGATGACCTGCCGCAGGGGATGTATAACTACGGCCAATTACAGGTGCGGTTTGCCGATGGCTCGGTCGGTTGGTACGAAGCTGGCTGGGGGCCGATGATCAGTGAAACGGCCTACTTTGTGAAAGACGTCATTGGGCCGCGCGGCGCGGTTTCGATCGTGGCTCGTCATCACGAAAGGGCTTCTGACGATGTTGGGGGGCATACCAAAACCGAATCATTGCGGGTGCATTATGCCGATTTGGACGATGAGAACCGCTTTAAGCGGCCGGATCGCTGGATCGACTGTCAGGATGAGCCGGACCATTTAGCGCTGTGTCTGAGTGAACAGCGGTACTTTTTACAGGCTATTTGTGAGGGGCTGGATCTCAATCAGCATCTTCAGGATGCGTTGAACAGCTTACGGGTGGTGCTGGCGGCGGACGAGGCGGTACGCAGCCAACGTACGGTGATATTAGGGAGAGAAGCATGAAGACGATGCAGGGGCCGGGATTGTTTCTGGCGCAGTTTATCGCCGAGCAGGCCCCGTTTAATACGCTGGATGGCTTGGCGGAGTGGGCTGCTGGGCTGGGCTTCACCAGCGTCCAGATCCCCACGCTTGAGCCGGCCATTTTCGATTTGGCGCTGGCGGCACGCAGCCAGGAATATTGCGATGAGATCGTCGCCCGGCTTGGGCGGCACGGTATCCGTATCAGCGAGCTGTCGACGCATTTGCAAGGGCAACTGGTCGCCGTCCATCCTGCCTACGATCTGGCCTTTGACGGTTTTGCCCCGCCAGAAGTCCGGGGTAAGCCTCAGCAGCGGCAGGCCTGGGCAACGGAACAGTTATTGCTGGCGGCGCAGGCTTCGCAGCGCTTGGGGTTAACGGCCCATGCAACCTTCTCTGGGGCGCTGGCGTGGCCCTATTTCTATCCGTGGCCGCCGCATAATGCGTTACTGCTGGAGGAGGCCTTCGAACAGTTGGCCAAGCGCTGGCTGCCGATCCTGGACGCCTTCGATCGGGCTGGTGTAGATGTGTGCTATGAGCTGCATCCGGGGGAGGATTTACATGACGGCGTGACCTTTGAACGTTTTCTGGCCAAGGTCGGCAACCATCCCCGCTGCCATATTCTCTATGATCCGAGCCATCTGCATTTGCAGCAGATGGACTATCTCGGCTTTATCGATTGTTATCACCAACGTATCCGTGCGTTTCACGTCAAAGATGCCGAGTATCGCCCCAGCGCCCGCAGTGGTGTGTACGGGGGTTACCAGCCATGGTTGGAAAGACCTGGGCGCTTCCGTTCTCTGGGGGATGGGCAGATCGACTTCCCGGCGATTTTCAGCAAGCTGACGCAGTACGGCTTCCCTGGAGTCGCTACGTTGGAATGGGAGTGCTGCCTTAAGTCGCCGGAGGCGGGGGCACGAGAAGGTGCCGCCTTTATCGCTCGCCATATTATTCCGGTAGCGGAACGGGCCTTTGATGATTTTGCCGTGGTGGATACTGACCGGGCGCGAGTCAGAGCCATGCTGGGTGTGGAGGATGCATCATGAGATTGAAGCTGGGAATGGTGGGCGGCGGTGAAGGTGCGTTTATCGGCGCGGTACATCGGTTGGCGGCGCGGATGGATGATGAGTTTGAGCTGGTCGCCGGGGCTTTCTCCTCCGATAGGCAAAACTGTCTGCGCACTGGGGCGTTATTGCATCTGCAACCGGATCGCTGCTATGCCGATTTTAACCAGATGGCGCAGGCAGAAGCGGCACGAGAGGATGGGATTGATGTCGTCGCGATCGTGACCCCGAATCATTTGCATGCTCCAGTCGCCAGCGCCTTTCTCAACGCCGGGATTGATGTGATCTGCGATAAGCCGTTATGCACCTCTTATGCCGAGGCTCTGCAACTGGCACAAACGGTGCGCCAAAGCGGCAGACAACTGATCCTGACCCATAACTACAGCGCCTACCCGCTGGTGCGTGAGGCACGTAGCCGCGTATTGGCGGGGGAGTTGGGCGAGATCCGCTTCGTCGAGGTGGAATATCTGCAGCAGTGGCTGGCAAAACCGCTGGAGCTGACCGACAACAAGCAGGCCGGTTGGCGTGCGCAGCCGGAAAAAGCCGGATCCGGCTGCATCGGTGACGTAGGTACCCACGCCTGGCAGCTGGCTGAGTTTGTCAGTGGTATGTTGCCTGAGGCGATCAGCGCTGAGCTGACGTCATTCATTGCGGGGCGCAAGCTGGACGACGATGTGCGGGTGCAGATGCGCTATGCCAACGGTGCCAAAGGCCGGCTCTGGGCCAGCCAGGTGGCTTGTGGTCATGAGAATGGGCTGAAGTTACGAGTTTACGGCAGTGAGGGCAGCCTGGAGTTTTGCCAGGAAAACCCGAACCAGCTATGGATACGGCCTTTTGACGCGCCCGCCTATTGCATCACCCGCGCCTCGGCATTTCAGCATGCAGAAAACCGCCTGCTGGCCCGCGTACCCGCAGGACATCCTGAGGGCTATTTAGAAGGGTTTGGCCAGATTTACCGTGAAGCGGCCCGCTGTTTGCGCGATGGTCCTACGGCGGCACCGTTGTTACCAGGGATTGAAACCGGCGTGCAAGGGATGGCATTTATTGATGCCGCTCAGCGCAGTAGCCGTGCGGGAGGAGAGTGGGTGGAGTTGATATCGCCATAAGTAATAAAGAATATTTTTTTATTCTTTTATTGCCGGACGCCGCTCAGATAAAACTGTTGGTCACAGCACAGAATTTTATCAACGGAGCGGATCATGGCGAGCAAACTTTTCTCATTACGCAGTGCAGTATTGTTGGCTTTATCGCTCGGTGCGGCCAGTGCCCAGGCAGTGGACGTCACCGTGGCTTATCAGACCTCCGCCGAACCCGCCAAGGTGGCGCAGGCGGAAAACAGCTTTGCCAAACAGTCTGGCGCGACCGTTGACTGGCGCAAGTTCGACAGCGGCTCCAGCGTGTTGCGTGCGCTGGCCTCTGGCGACGTGCAGATTGGCAATATAGGCTCCAGCCCGCTGGCCGTGGCCGCCAGCCAGAAGCTCCCTATCGAAGTGTTCCTGATCGCCTCGCAGCTGGGCAGTTCCGAAGCGCTGGTGGTGAAAAAGGACATCAAATCTCCCCAGGATCTGATCGGTAAGCGCATTGCGGTACCGTTCATTTCCACCACTCACTACAGCCTGCTGGCCTCCCTGAAACACTGGGGCATCAAACCTGACCAGGTGCAAATTCTCAACCTGCAGCCGCCAGCCATTGCGGCGGCCTGGCAGCGTGGGGATATCGACGGGGCTTATGTATGGGCTCCGGTGGTCAATGAACTCGCCAAACAGGGCAAGGTGCTGACCGATTCCGAGCAGGTTGGCCAGTGGGGCTCACCAACGCTGGACGTGTGGGTAGTGCGTAAAGACTTTGCCGAGCAGCATCCGGAAGTCGTCACCGCGTTTGCTGCCAGCGCCCTGAAAGCGCAGAAAGCCTATCTGGCACAGCCGGAGCAGTGGCTGAAAGACTCAAGCAACCTGAGCACGCTGGCTCGCCTGAGCGGAGTGCCGCCAGAACAGGTGCCGGAACTGGTGAAGGGTAACCGCTACCTGCCGGTCGCCGATCAGATCACTCAACTGGGCCAGCCGGTAGATAAAGCCATTCGTGATACCGCCGAGTTTCTTAAGCAACAAGGCAAGATCCCGCAGGTGGACAGTGATTACAGCGCCTATGTGACCGACCGCTTTGTCAAACAGGTGCAGGCTGCGCCGCAGTCGTAAGGGATCCGCCATGCTAAACGTTAACCATCTTTCGGCCGATTATCAGGGGCGTGCGGCGCTGCGCGATGTGTCGTTCCAGATAGCCAAAGGGCAACTGGTGGTGGTGTTGGGGCCTTCTGGCTGCGGCAAGACCACGTTGCTGAATTTGATCGCCGGGTTTATTGAGCCAACGGCAGGCAGCATTACGCTGGATGATGTCCTCGTCAAAGGCCCGGGGGCCGAGCGGGGCGTGGTCTTCCAGCATGAAGGCTTACTGCCGTGGCGCAACGTGGTGGATAACGTGGAGTTTGGCTTACAGCTGGCTGGTGTGGCCAAGCCGCAACGCCGCAAGGTGGCGCAGCAGATGTTGCAACGCGTTGGGCTGACCGGCTATGAGCAACACTTCATCTGGCAGCTGTCCGGTGGGATGCGTCAGCGGGTGGGTATTGCTCGCGCCTTGGCTGCCGACCCTCGGCTGTTGCTGCTGGATGAGCCTTTCGGGGCACTGGACGCGTTCACTCGCGAACAGATGCAGGAACTGCTGTTGAACATTTGGCGCGATACCGGCAAGCAGGTGCTGCTGATCACCCATGACATCGAAGAAGCGGTGTTCCTGGCCAGCGAGTTGTTACTGCTTTCTCCTGGCCCTGGGCAGGTGGTGGAGCGTTTATCGCTGAATTTTGGCCAGCGCTATGCCGCCGGAGAGGCTTGCCGCTCCATCAAGTCCGATCCTGAGTTTATCGCCCAGCGTGAATACGTGCTGGGCCGGGTGTTCCAACAGCGCGAGGCCTTGCTATGAGCCTGCATTCTGTTCTGAAAGCCGCAGTACCGACAGCGGTGCGCCAATCTCGTTTCACGCTGCCGCGCAGCCTCAAGCTGAGCACGGCAACCTTACTGGTGCTATTGGCTGTTTGGTGGGCGGTAACCGCCTTGCAGCTGATCAGCCCGTTATTTCTGCCCGCGCCGCAGCAGGTCTTGCATCAGTTGGTGGTCATTGTCAGCCCGCAAGGCTTTATGGATGCCACGCTGTGGCAACACCTGGCCGCCAGTCTGGGGCGGATCCTAGTGGCATTACTGGCCGCTGTGGTGATCGGTGTCCCGGTGGGTATTGCGATGGGGCTAAGTGAGACAGTGCGTGGCCTGCTTGATCCCCTGATTGAAATTTATCGCCCGGTACCTCCGCTGGCCTATCTGCCGCTGATGGTGATCTGGTTTGGCATCGGTGAAACCTCGAAAATCCTACTGATCTACCTGGCGATTTTTGCCCCTGTGACGCTTTCGACCGTGGCAGGCGTACGCAGCGTAGCGCAGGTGCGTATTCGTGCCGCGCAGGCTTTGGGAGCCAACCGCTGGCAATTGCTGCGCTTTGTGGTGTTGCCTAGTGCGCTACCGGAAATTCTGACCGGCATCCGTATTGGCCTGGGCGTCGGCTGGTCTACGCTGGTGGCCGCCGAACTGATTGCCGCCACGCGCGGTCTGGGATTTATGGTGCAGTCCGCTGGTGAGTTTCTGGCGACCGACGTGGTGATCGCCGGTATCAGCGTGATTGCGATAATCGCATTTGGTCTGGAGCTGGGGCTGCGTGCCTTACAGCGCCGCTTGACCCCCTGGCATGGAGTACAGCAATGAACGAACGTTTAGCAATTACCCCGTTGGGGCCATATATCGGCGCGTTGGTGGAAAACGTCAATCTGGCGCGACCACTGGGCGATGGTCAGTTTGAACAGCTTTACCATGCCTTGCTCAAACACCAGGTGCTGTTCCTGCGCGATCAGCCAATCACACCGCTACAACAGCGTGAGCTGGCAGGGCGTTTCGGCGATCTGCATATTCACCCGGTATATCCGCATGCTCCCGACGTGGAGGAGATCATTGTGCTGGATACTCATGACGATAACCCGCCGGATAACGACAACTGGCATACCGACGTCACCTTTATCGAAAACCCGCCGCAGGGGGCGATTTTAGCCGCCAAGCAGCTGCCGACGACCGGTGGCGACACGCTGTGGGCTAGCGGGATTGCCGCTTATGAAGCGTTGTCTGCACCCTTTAAACAGTTGTTGGTCGGGTTGCAGGCGGAGCATGACTTCACCAAGTCGTTCCCCGACTATAAACATCGGGGCAGTGAGGAAGAGCATCAGCGCTGGCAGTTGGCCGTGCAGAAAAATCCACCGTTGCTGCATCCGGTGATCCGCACCCATCCGGTGACCGGCAAGCAGGCGCTGTTCGTCAATGAAGGATTTACTACGCGGATTGTCGATCTGGCGGCGAAGGAGAGTGATGCTCTGCTGAACTTCCTGTTTGCGCATATCACCAAGCCGGAGTTTCAGGTGCGCTGGCGCTGGCAGGCCAACGATATTGCCATCTGGGATAACCGGGTTACGCAGCATTACGCCAACGCGGATTACCTTCCGCAGCGGCGCATTATGCACCGCGCAACCATTCTGGGGGATAAACCGTTCTATCGTGCCTGAGGATCACTCCACCATCAGGTTTCTGGAAAAGTTTCTCATATCTACCCCCGCTTTCCTGCGGTACAGGCGTGCCTTACGTGCGCCTGTTGCCACTCTCTCGCCGGTTTCCTCAAACATCTCCGAAGCGTCAAAACGCCGCATCAGGCTTTTGCGCTGCACCGTATGCGACAAAATAATCTCAATCACTTCCTGCAACTGGGAAAGCGTGAACTCCGCTGGTAGGCAATAGACCGGCAGCATGGAGTAAGCCGTTTTTTGCCGTAGCCGCTGAAGTGCCGCTTCCACGATCGTTTGATGATCGAAAGCCAGCTGCTGTGTTTGCAGGCTGTCCAACGGTACCCAAGCTACGTCACTCACGTCGATGATATGCGGCTGGCAATCGGCATGGGCGATCAGAGCAAAGTAGACCGTGGTCAGGCTCCAGCCGCGCGGGTCCCTTTCCGGGCCAGAAAAACTGGCCAACTGCGCCAGATAGGGCGGCACCACACCGGTTTTTTCCCTCAGTTTACGTTCGGCCGTCGCTTGCGTGGAGGCGTCGTGCTGCAAATCGATAAACCCGCCGGGCAATCCCCATTGATCGAGAAAAGGGTGATTAGCGCGCTTGGCCAACAGCACACACAGCTTCCCGCCGTGTACGGTAAACAGCACGCTGTCGACGGTGACAAGCGGTGAGGGGAAGAGGCGCGGATCGTAGTTTTTCAGGTACTCGGCTTGCGTGGTCATGCTGGCGCTCGGCTAAAAAGGTCTTTGAGACAATATAACAATAGCTGCCGGCTAATGATAATTATTAAAAGCGTAAATAAACAAATGGTTAAGCGAATTTGTTGCGATTAAGACATTTTTCGCTTGCCAATAAATGTCTCTTGGACAATTATATAAGTGTCCTAGGGACATTAATTGGTGAGGGGGGAAGAATATGAGCGCACAACTGCAGTTGTTTTTGAACGACATTGAAGTGAAGGTAATAACCGGACAGTTTCCCGATGGGGCGGTGTATGCCCGGTTTGCAAAGCCTGAAACAACGGGGGCTTCGCAGATGCGTATTCGTGCCAGCGCCATGTGCAGCATGGATGACTTCATGCTGTTGGCACAGTTGACGCAGGCGGTACGCCACCAGTTCCTGATCAAAGAAAGCCTGCTTGAGCTGCCTTATCTGCCCTATGCCCGCCAAGATCGCCATATGACCTCCGGCGACAGCTTCGCGCTCAAGGTGTTCGGCCAATTACTCAACACCTTGGCGTTTGACCGTGTGACGGTGCTGGATCCACACAGTGAAGTAGCTGCCGCCGTGATCGACAACATGCACATCATTACTCAGCAGCAGTGCATGCAGCACAGCAGCAGACTGGCCAATTTATTAACCCAGCAGCAGCTGTTCCTGATGGCTCCGGATGCCGGAGCGCTGAAAAAAATTCACGCGGTGGCGGCCCACTTTGGCATCGCACAATACGGCATCCTGACCAAACACCGGGACGTGTTCAGCGGCGAACTGACGGGTTTCGAACTGCTGGCTGGCGATGTGCAGGGCAAAGACGTGCTGATTGTGGATGACCTGTGCGACGGTGGCGGCACCTTTATCGGCTCGGCCCAGGTATTGCGTCAGGCGGGGGCGCGTACGGTCAGCCTGTATGTCACCCACGGGGTGTTCTCCAAAGGCACCGCAGCTTTGCTGGACCAAGGCATCGATAACATCTATACCACCACTTCCTATGCTGCGGCGGAACTCGCTGAGCAACGTGTTGAACTGATTGATATTGAATCTATTTATACCCTATGAATTTCAAGCTGCAGCTAGGCGACAAGCTCACCCATCCCCAGGAGCTTACTTTAGTAAGTGACTGGGGTGGGTGAGTGCAGGTAACAACGCTGCAGCTTGAAAGGCGACGGGTATACGCTCACTAAGGAACCGACTATGTTAACTAATCCTATTTTGGCGATTGATGGCTACAAAGTGTCACACCGTGAGCAGTATCCGCTGGGCACCACGCGTATCTACTCCAACTTCACGCCGCGCAGCGATCGGTTCTTTGCTTCCCCGCTGCCGGACGGCCAACTGGTGTTCTTCGGTTTGCAGGGCTTTTTACAGTGGTTCATGGTGGATTTATTTAATCAGCAATTCTTTGCCCAACCGGAAGAGCAGGTGGTAGGGGAATATAAAAAGCTGATGGACAGCTACATTGGTCAGGATCGGGTCTGCGTGGAGCATATTCGCGCGCTGCATCGGTTGGGCTATCTGCCGCTGCATATCAAAGGATTAGATGAAGGCAGCAAGGTGAAGATGAAGGTGCCAGTGCTGACCATCACCAATACGCGTGAGGAGTTCTTCTGGCTGGTCAACTACCTGGAAACGGTGATCTCGGCCGAACTGTGGAAAGCCTCCACCAATGCCACCATTGCCCATCATTATCGCAAGATCTGCCAGATGTGGGCGGCAAAAACCTGTGACGATGTGGCGCATCTGGATTTCCAATGCCACGACTTTTCCTTCCGCGGTATGTCGGGTATGCATGATGTCGCGCAGGCCGGTACCGGGCATTTGCTCAGCTTCAAGGGCACCGACAACATTCCCGCGGTGCTATACGCACAGAAGTATTATCCAACCGCTGAAGACTACTTCGTGGCTGGCAGCATCCCCGCCACCGAACATAGCGTGATGTGCATGGGAGAGCAGGCAACGGAGATCGAAACGTTCCGCCGCCTGATTGAAGATCTCTATCCGAATGGGTTGGTTTCCATCGTGTCGGATACCTGGGATTACTGGCAGGTGCTGACGGAGTTTACCCGTGAGTTGCACAGCAAAATCATGGCGCGCGATGGCCGAGTGGTCTTCCGCCCAGACAGTGGCGATCCGGTAGCTATTCTTTGTGGAACCGGCGACGACAGCGACCACAGTGCGCAACGCAGCGCCGAAGAGAAAGGCTCGGTGGAAGTGTTGTGGGAGATCTTTGGCGGCACGGTAAACAGCAAGGGCTACAAAGTGTTGGATCCGCATGTCGGGCTGATTTATGGAGACTCCATCACTTTGGAGCGCGCCCAGGAAATTCTGCAACGTCTGGAGGCGAAAGGTTTTGCCAGCTCTAACGTGGTGTTTGGCGTGGGTTCCTTTACTTATCAGTATAATACCCGCGATACTTTTGGTTTCGCGATGAAGGCCACCTACGGTGAGGTGAACGGAGTGGGGCGCCCCATCTTCAAACAGCCGAAGACCGACAGCGGCCTGAAACAATCTGCACGCGGTTTGTTACGGGTGATCCGCGATGGGGAAGGGGAATATCAACTGCTGGATAATCAGGACTGGCAACAGGAGCAGCAGGGCGAACTGAAAACGCGCTTCCTGGATGGCAAACTCTATAACCAGGAGTCGCTGGAGCAGATCCGCCAGCGCATTGCCTGCCCCTCACCCCAACCCTCTCCCTGTACAGACCGGGGACATGGTAGACAGGTGTTCAAGGACATGGTGAACACTTTTTAACATCCTTTACCCATGATGATCGACCTATTTCTCAGGTCGATCGTCCCCACTTTCGTGCTGTACC